>Ga0209533_1000481_pt1 | contig 38538 bp, 41 predicted proteins | sample COG_04_FD_184748 | JGI IMG/M metagenome (GOLD analysis project Ga0209533, IMG submission 184748) | Pelagic Microbial community sample from North Sea - COGITO 998_met_04 (SPAdes) (version 2) | ecosystem: Environmental > Aquatic > Marine > Neritic zone/Coastal water | place: Helgoland, sampling...
TGAAACCAATAAAGCGCCTTCTTCATTGGTTTCACTATAGACAAACTGCACTTTAAATCGCTCAGGATATTGAGCCTGCATTTCCAAAATTTCTTTATGAAATATGGTTTCTAAAGGGCTTTTATTTCCATAAACTAATATAAACGTTTTGTCGGAATCTGTTTTCAATACAGTCTTAGCAATACTCATTATTGGAGTAATTCCGCTCCCAGCAGCAAAGGCAACAACAGTTGAGGTCGCATCCACTTTGGGGTCATAAATAAAACGCCCATTTGGGGTTCCTACTTCGAGTGTATCTCCTGGTTTTAAGCTTGTATTAGCGTAAGAAGAAAACACACCGTTTGTAATTTCCTTAACCGTAACTGTAAGGGATTCACTCATGGGGCTTGAGCTTAAAGAATAGTCTCGTCTAACCGATTTGGAATTGATTAGTGTTTTTAAAGTAATATATTGTCCGGCTTTAAAATCAAACTCAGTTTTTATATTTGTTGGAACTTCAAAAGTGATGCTAACTGCTTTATCAGTCTGCCTTTGAATAGATTTAATTTTTAAAGAGTGAAATTGTGCCATGAAAATATTTTTAGCAAAAATAAGAAAGATTTAAGATAATCATCTGTTAAGACTTCCCCAAAATTAAAATTATAGCTGTTATTATTTCTCTCAAAACACTATATTTTATTAGTTTTATACAAAAAGATGATTATTTTTACAACCCAGCATACGATTATGCGGTTTCTTTTAGTTATCAATATGCAAACATACTCTTAGTTGAAAAACGTTTTTAGTTACATAATAGTCGGCACTTTAATTGCCTTTACCATTACAAGCTGTTCTAGAAAAAAAGATAAATTTCTGAACCGTTCTTGGCACTCGGTAAATACAAAATACAACATCTTGTATAATGGAGGTGTTGCTTTGGAAACGGGAAAGACCACAATAAATGAAGCCTATAAAGACAATTATTGGGAGATTCTTCCTGTTGAGCGTTTACAAGTCAGTGATGAAATCAGATTAGACAACGAAGCAAAGGACCCCAACTTTCAACTTGCCGAAACAAAAGCAGTAAAGGCCATCCAAAAACACGGGATGAATATTAAGGGGAAAGAAAAAAACCCTCAAATAGACGAGTCCTATATTTTACTCGGAAAATCACGTTATTATGACAACCGTTTTATTCCAGCTTTAGAAGCATTTAACTATATTTTATTCAAATATCCAGCAAGTAGCAACATTAACCTAGCAAAAATTTGGCGTGCTAAAACTAACCTCCGCCTTAAAAACGAAGCTTTAGCAATTAATAATTTAAAGCGACTCATTGAGCAAGAGCAACTGTCCAAATACGATAGAGTAGAAGCCGCATCTACTCTAGCTCAAGCTTATATTACAACGAAAGCACTAGACAGCGCCATTACTCAATTACAAGTAGCTTCCGAGCTTACAAGAAATAACGAACAACGAGCACGACTGTATTATATTGAAGGTCAACTTTACTCTGCTTTAGGGATAAAAGACAGCGCTAACCTTGCTTTTGATAAAGTAATTGCCCTAAACCGAAGAAGCCCGAGGGCGTATATGATTAGCGCTCATTTAGAAAAAATAAAAAATTTCAATCCAAAAGATGATGATGAATTTGCGCTTCAAGAATTATTAGAAGACTTGGAGACTAACAGAGAAAACAGACCATTTTTAGATAAAATATATCACCAAATAGCGAATTACCAACTTGAAAAAAAGTCGGATTCTCTAGCGATATCATATTACAATAAATCATTGCGCGCCAATTCCGATGATGACTATTTAAAAGGGTTGAATTACCAAAGATTAGGTGATTTAAATTTTGAGTATTCAGAGTACAGCTTAGCAGGATCCTATTATGACAGTACCTTACTGAGTCTTAAAGAAAACAGTAAATCATTTCGAGCAATCAAACGAAAACGAGACAATCTGGAGGATGTAATTTATTATGAATCCATTGCTCGAGATCACGACAGTCTTTTAAGTATTGTTGCGCTGTCGGACCTTGAAAAAGAATCCTACTTCCAGTCGTATATCCAAAAATTAAAGCTAAACGAAGAAGCTGCCAAAAAAGCAAAATCATCTAATGAGTCAGCCCCTCAAAATTCAGCTACAAAAAAGGCAAAAAGCTTTTACTTTTATAATCCAACCACAGTCGCATTTGGTAAAAATGAATTTATTAGAATATGGGGCGAACGTGCATTACAAACCAATTGGCGCTTGTCCAGTAAATCAAAGCAATCAGATGCAGAGCCCTCTGAAATTACAGAAAACCCTGAAGCATCCGATCAAAGTCGTTTTAAGTTAGAGTATTATTTAGACCAAATCCCTACAGATCAGATCGTTTTGGACAGTATTACTAAGGAACGTAACTTTGCCTATTACCAATTGGGACTTATATATAAAGACAAGTTTAAAGAGTATAAACGGGCACAAGACAAGCTTGAACAACTGTTAAAGCAAAACCCTGAAACACGCCTTATTTTACCCGCAAAATATAATTTATATAAAATCTACTCAATCTTGGGCCTCAAGCGCAAGCAAGGACTCACAAAAAATGATATTATTGAAAATCACCCTGAATCTCGTTATGCAGAGATCTTATTAAATCCTGAATCCACCTTACTAAATAACGAAAATAGCCCAGAAACACGATACAATAAGTTGTATGCGCAATTTGAATCTGGGGCATATCAAGAGGTGATTGATGGCTGTGACGTTCAAATTATTCGATTAGATGGTCAGGAAATTGTACCCAAGCTAGAACTTTTAAAAGTCACTTCCAAAGCACGATTATTTGGTTTTGAAGCCTATAAAGAGGGTCTTAACTTTGTAGCCTTAAACTACCCAAGCAGTATCGAAGGTAAAAAAGCGGCTCAAATGTACGAAACGATCATTCCGGAATTAGAAAGTCAAGAATTTGTACAGGACTCTACCCAAACTAATTTCAAAGCTATTTTTAAGTTTGAAATCTCTGAATCAGATGAAATAAACGCATTAGTAGAGGCGTTAAACACTGCTGTTGAAGAGGTTGACTATTTAAATCAGACCATTTCTAAAGATCGTTACGATACAAACACTATATTTGTGGTCGTTCACGGACTAAAAAGTGCACAAGGAGCGTTAGCATTTGTGCAGCTTTTAGAAAAGGACGGTATTGAAATTTCAAAACCGTATTTTGAAATTTCTTCAAAAAATTATCAAACGGTTCAAATTCACAAAAATTTAGAAGCCTACTTAAATACTATTAATTAAAATAAGACATAGCTATGTTTACAGAAAATAAAAAATCAAACTCGAGTTCATTTTCTCAACAAAACACCATTGCTCAAGGGACGACCTTTGATGGGGATATTATAAGTGAAGGCGACTTCAGAATAGAAGGCCTTGTCAATGGATCTCTTAATACTACAGGAAAAGTTGTCATCGGAAAAACAGGCGCAGTAGACGGCATTTTGGTGTGTGAAAATGTAGATGTTGAGGGTAAATTTAATGGCACTCTAACCGTTTCAGGCACTCTAAACTTACGCTCTTCAGCACAGATAGACGGAGAAGTCCAAATAGAAAAACTATCCGTTGAGCCAGGGGCAACATTTAATGCCAGTTGTCTTATGAAGGGTGCTGTAAAAGAATTGAAAAACGAAACAAAAGTAGACGCATCTCAAAATAATTCTAAAAGTGGACAATCCGCTTAAACAGCTAGGAATCCTCTCTGCGATAGGTGTTCAGATGGCAGCAATCATTGCAGTAGGCACATTTGTGGGGGTTACTTTAGATGAAAAACACCCCAATGACACTAATATTTTTACATTAATAGGGAGTTTATTTTCAGTAATCTTATCAATTTACTTCGTAATAAGACGTGTAATCTCTGCTTCAAAAGATGATAAATAAATGAATACACTCTTCAAAAAAAGAGAATTAAACTTTCTCATAAAATTGTCAGTAATAAGCATATTACTTTTCGGAACTCATAGCTATCTAAACTACCATTTCGCACAAGATATCTTACTTTTTTTCCCACTCTGGCATATTTATTTATTTCATGTGGTGACCGTTTTTTTGATATATTCTTTTATAAATTATCGTGACTCCATAGGAAAAACAGATGTGTTTAATGTCTTTATGCTTGGAATGCTTTTAAAAATGACTCTAGTTATTGTTTTTCTATTGCCATGGCTTATATCTAAACCTGAACAACAAGGATATGATTTAACGAATTTTTTCGTTCCATATTTTATATTATTGGCTTTTGAAGTGTATTCTGTGACGGAATTTCTTCAAATAAAAGAACCACAAGATACCACCCTAAAAGTGGACGAATAATCATTTAAATATTATTTGTAATTTCATTAAATGTGTGTACATTTGCACCAAAATTAATCAAGGTATTTTTAATTAAAAGCAGCATATTGAACACCTTTAGAACCGTATTGTTTTCAACATTATTATTAGCAATTTCTTTTGTAGGTTTTGCCCAAGAAAAAGAACCCACTCAAGATGATACGCCTTTTGATCCAAAAGCGATGATTTTACATCACGTAAAGGATGCGCATGAGTTTCATTTATGGGACTGGAAAGGAACCCCTGTTTCATTGGCTTTGCCAATTATATTATGGACAGACAATGGATTAACGACCTTTTCTTCAAGTGAATTTCACCATGATGATGAAGGCAAAACAATTGTGCAAGCAAACGGTGGAAGCTTTGTCAAATTACACGAAAAAATTTATCAACTAGACGCTGGAGTTACTACTGTTGCTTATGATGCAGAACAGCACCCTACAAATGCACATAAACCCCTGAATTTTTCAATTACCAGAAACGTATTTATGATGTGGGTTTCTGTGGCACTGCTATTATTAATATTCTTAACCACCGCAAGAAGCTATAAGAAGTCCAAAGATGGTGTCCCAACAGGGATAGCTGGATTTATGGAGCCCTTAATTATATTTGTAAGAGATGAAATTGGCAAGCCAATGATTGGTGAGCACAAGTATAAAAAGTACATGCCTTATTTGTTAACCATCTTTTTCTTTATTTGGATCAATAATATTTTTGGGTTGATTCCAATTTTAAACGGTGCTAACTTAAGCGGTAACATAGCGTTTACGTTTACACTCGCCATGTTTACATTTATTATTACAACATTTAGTGGGAACAAGAACTACTGGAAACACATTTTTTGGATGCCAGGTGTGCCTGTTCCAATGAAACTATTTTTAATGCCTATCGAGATTATTGGGATGTTTGTAAAGCCGATCTCGTTAATGATTCGTTTGTTTGCTAACATTACTGCTGGACACGTGATCATATTAGCATTGATGTCATTAATATTTGTGTTTAAGTCGGTTGCAATTGCACCTGTCTCCGTTGCGTTTTCGTTATTTATTACAGTAATCGAAATTATTGTTACAGCAATACAAGCCTATATATTTACAATATTGTCAGCTCTTTATTTTGGAATGGCAACAGAAGAAGAACATTAATTAATTTAAATTTATAACTATGACTACTATTACAGGAATTGCAGCTATTGGAGCTGGTTTAGCAGCTATTGGAGCTGGTGTTGGTATTGGTAAAATTGGTGGATCAGCCATGGATGCTATGGCGCGTCAACCAGAAATGCACGGAAAAATTCAATCTTCTGCATTAATTTTAGCAGCCTTCGTAGAGGCAGTAGCACTCTTTGGAGTTGTTGTTGCTTTCTTACAAGGGTAAAAACACAAAGAATACTGAAGTGACGGTTGGTTGCTTCAGTGTTTTTTAAATTTAAGTTATTCAAAAAAATAAAGAAATGGATTTAATTACACCGGAATTTGGATTGGTATTTTGGACGGCAATAACGTTTATTATTCTATTAGTGATTTTAAGAAAATTTGCTTGGAATCCAATTTTAGGCGCTGTTAGCGAACGTGAAGAAGGTATCAAAACCGCTTTAGCATCCGCTGAAAATGCACGTAAAGAAATGGAAAATCTTACGGCAGATAATGACCGTATTTTGCAAGAAGCCCGCGCGGAACGTCAAGCTATGCTCAAAGAAGCCCGTGAGCTAAAAAATACGATGATTGAAGCTGCAAAAACAGAAGCAAAAGAAGAAGCTAACAAGTTAGTAGCGCAAGCACAAGCCTCTATTGAATCTGAAAAGAAAGCCGCCATTGCCGATTTAAAATCTGTGGTTGCCGAACTTTCAATTTCAATTGCAGAAACAGTGGTTCGTGAAGAACTTTCAGACAAATCAAAACAAGAAAAATTAGTGGAATCAATGTTGAAAGACGCTACCTTAAACTAATTACTCATGGCAGGAACAAGAGCAGCAATAAGATATGCAAAAGCCGTATTAAGCTTAGCATCAGATAACAAACAAGCAGCGGCAGTACAGGCAGATATGACACTGATCGGTCAGGCGATTGCAGACAATGCTTCTTTGGAAGCAGCACTCAAAAGCCCTGTGGTAAAACTCTCTGAAAAAGAAGCTGTATTGAAAGCTATATTCCCTTCTGTAAGTGCAGAAAGTAAGTCGCTGTTCAACATTCTTGTGACCAATAATAGAGTTGATATCCTAGGTCAAGTCGCCTCCCAATACGGGATTCTATACGATCTAGCAAACAATAAAGAAAATGCCTTTGTAACCACCGCCATTCCGATGACTTCTGAATTAGAAGCCAAAGTCATGGCAAAGCTCAAAACCTTAACCACAAAGGTAGTGACCCTTAGCAACTCTGTAGATGAAAACATCCTTGGAGGGTTCATTTTACGCGTTGGAGATCAACAATACGATGCGAGTGTTTCGAATCAATTAAATACGTTAAAACGTAAATTTACAATTAACTAAAACTATACTGAGATTTAATCAGAGGTATAAAATAAATTAAGATGGCAGAAGTAAAAGCAGCTGAAATATCAGCAATTTTAAAACAACAACTTTCAGGTTTCGAAGCAACAGCTTCATTAGATGAGGTAGGAACTGTATTAACTGTAGGAGATGGTATTGTCCGTGCATACGGACTTTCCAATGCACAGTATGGCGAACTTGTACAATTTGAAGGAGACCTTGAAGGGATTGTATTAAACCTTGAAGAAGACAATGTTGGTATCGTACTTTTGGGCGCTTCTAACGTGATAAAAGAGGGTTCAATTGTAAAACGTACCGGACGTATTGCTTCGATCAATGTAGGAGAAGGAATTGTGGGCCGTGTGGTAGATACACTTGGCGCACCTATTGATGGTAAAGGCCCTATTGAAGGGAAACTTTACGAAATGCCTTTAGAGCGTAAAGCACCAGGGGTAATTTTTCGTGAGCCTGTAACCGAGCCATTACAAACAGGCATCAAATCCATTGACGCTATGATCCCCGTAGGTCGTGGACAACGTGAATTGGTGATTGGTGACAGACAAACCGGTAAAACGGCCGTTTGTATTGATACCATCTTAAATCAAAAAGAATTTTACGATGCAGGGGAACCTGTATATTGTATCTATGTGGCTGTTGGACAAAAAGCATCAACAGTGGCATTGATCGCTAAAACATTAGAAGAAAAAGGCGCCTTAGCATACACGACCATTGTCGCAGCAAATGCTTCGGATCCAGCACCAATGCAAGTATATGCACCTTTTGCAGGAGCTGCTATTGGCGAGTACTTTAGAGATACGGGTCGTCCAGCATTAATAGTGTATGACGATTTATCAAAACAAGCCGTAGCTTATCGTGAGGTATCCCTTTTATTACGTCGCCCTCCAGGACGTGAAGCGTATCCAGGTGATGTATTTTACTTACACTCCCGTTTATTAGAACGTGCAGCAAAAGTCATCAACAACGATGACATTGCAAAAGACATGAACGATTTACCAGATGCATTAAAACCGATTGTAAAAGGAGGAGGTTCTTTAACAGCCTTGCCAATTATTGAAACACAAGCTGGTGATGTATCTGCCTATATTCCAACAAACGTAATTTCGATTACGGATGGACAAATATTTTTAGATGGTGATTTGTTTAACTCTGGGGTGCGTCCAGCAATTAACGTAGGTATTTCAGTATCTCGTGTGGGTGGAAATGCACAGATCAAAGCGATGAAAAAAGTATCTGGAACCTTAAAATTAGACCAGGCACAGTTCCGTGAATTGGAAGCCTTTGCTAAGTTTGGATCTGATTTAGATGCCGTAACTTTAAATGTGATTGAAAAAGGACGACGTAACGTTGAAATTTTGAAGCAAGCACAAAACGATCCTTTCAAAGTAGAAGATCAAATTGCGATCATCTATGCAGGATCAAAAAACCTTTTGAGAGCAGTTCCTGTCAACAAAGTCAAAGAATTTGAAACCGAATATATCGAGTTTTTAAGAGCCAAGCATAGCGATGTGTTGGCCACTTTAAAATCTGGTAAATTAACGGACGAAGTGACAGACACCTTAACAGCAGTTGCAAAAGAACTGTCAGGAAAGTATAAATATTAACAAGTTTAGAGTTTAGAGTTAGGAGTGCAGAGTTACAAGCTCATAACTTTAACTTCATACTAAAAACTTAAAGGAAATGTCCTTAAATAACAGTCCAATTCGAGTAAAGAGTTTTCAGTTTGCTTGCGAGATTGTTTGTTTTACGGATAAATTAAAAGAAAATAGGGATTTTGAGTTAGCTTCTCAATTGCTAAAAAGCGGAACGAGTATTGGCGCCAATACAAGAGAAGCTCAAAGAGGAGTTAGTAAAAAAGACTTTAAAAATAAATTTGGAATTGCTTTAAAAGAAGCTGATGAAACCAAATATTGGTTAGAAATTCTTGAAGCTACTGGAAGAGACGTTCCAACAGAATTGATGAATAAGTGTGAAGAGTTAATTAGAATTTTAGTGGCAATCATCAAAAACTCTTAACTCATCACTGATAACTTGAAAAATGGCAAATTTAAAAGAAATCCGAAATAGAATAGCATCCGTATCTTCAACGATGCAGATTACAAGTGCCATGAAAATGGTATCGGCTGCTAAATTGAAAAAAGCACAAGATGCCATCACAGCGATGCGTCCCTATGCGAATAAACTCACGGAGCTTTTACAAAACCTAAGCGCCACTTTGGACGCCGATTCTGGAAGTAAATATTCAGAACAACGCGACATCAAAAACGTACTTATTGTAGCGATTACCTCAAACAGAGGACTCTGTGGGGCGTTTAATTCTAATATTATTAAACAAGCCAATGTGGTTGCAGAACGTTATGACGCGAATGTATCGGTTGTTGCGATTGGAAAAAAAGCCAACGATGCTCTTTCAAAAAACCTTGAGATCGTCTCCAACCAAAGTGCTGTTTATGACGATTTAACCTTTGACAATGTGGCTGCAATTGCAGAGATGCTCATGGAACAATTTGAATCCAAAGCAGTTGATAAGATTGAAGTTATTTATAATAAATTCAAAAATGCGGCAACTCAAGAAATCATGACCGAGCAATTTTTGCCCATTGAGCCCTTAGAAGGCGATACCAATGCAAACCTCGATTATATTTTTGAGCCGTCTAAAGAAGAGATTGTAGAGACCTTAATTCCAAAGTCGTTAAAGACACAATTGTACAAGTCCATACGTGACAGTTTTGCCAGCGAGCATGGCGCCCGAATGACCGCGATGCACAAAGCAACAGACAACGCCACGGAACTCAGAGACCAGCTCAAATTGACGTACAACAAAGCCCGTCAAGCATCCATTACCAACGAGATTTTAGAAATTGTTGGAGGGGCGGAAGCGTTGAATGGCTAGAAATTTAATTTTAAATTATACTTATTGAAGCCTTGCATTTGCAAGGCTTTTTTTATGGCACAAAAGTTGTTTGAGTATTTGCGTCTTTAAATTTAATCTTATGACCTACTTAAAACAACGTTTACTACTCTTTTTATTAGTTGTATCCTTATCCGCCACTGCTCAAAACCAGAAAGGCGATATCTTTCTTTCTATTACCGCCTCACCCTTTCCAACGACTTACTCTGGCAATGACGACTTTGGTATTATTGCCAAAGCAGGTTTGGAGTTTCATCTCTCGAAAAAGGTGTCTTTTCAAGGCAGTTTTTTCACTTCCAACAACGTACTTTTTAAAAATGATAGTGGCACCAACATTAACTCCTATGGGTTTATACCCTCGGTTCAATATTACTTCGTCAACACCTCTAAATTCAATGTTTTTGGCCACTTAGGCTACGGCTTTGGCTTTGAAGATTTACCCCGTAATTATGACACCATCGAAAACAGTGCTTTGACCATTTTCAGTATAGGGGCAGGGGCAAATTATAAATTAAAAGAGAAGCTTTACGTGCAACTGCACTTGCCGTATTTCAATGCTCAAAACATCACTGTCAATGAAACTTCGGCATCAGGTGTCGCCGTATTTTTAGGCTTTAATTTTAAACTCAATTAAAAAACGTGTATGTTTATACCTCAAAATTCAAATCCAAAATGAAGATAGCATCCCCATTACTTCTAGGAATTATTTTTTTAAGCACCTTTAATTGTAAGAGTGCACAAGAATCGCTGCTACAGTTTCAGACAAGCCCTCCCCTAGATTTCTCCGAACCCTACTACAATTCATGGGTTGCGGGAATCGAGGGTGCTGGCTCGGGAATTAATGTATTTTTGCCAACAACAAAACCATCTAAAATTAGAATTGACAGTCTTCATTTTAGAGGCGAAAAGTCGGCAGTGGAAACAAGAGACCATTTAATTATTGGGCGATTTAAGTATACCACCACACATCCAAAGGACATGATATTTAGTTCCGAACGTCGAGAGGAATACGGCAATACACTTCCTGCACAAATTGACAAATCTCCTTTTACCCTATCTCAAAATGAGTGTGTTATCAGTTATAAAGTCAACAACAAACGCCTTTATTATAAGATCTCAAATTTAAAAAGATTACGAGATATTGTCTCTCCATCTGCACCGCCCAAAAACCCCTAAACATCGATTATAGTTTGTTGGTTTAAATTTGTATTTTTATAGGATAAAACAGATACGAGTGGGCGTCCTTAAAACAGCATACAAACAAACTTTCATTTATGGCTTAGCCACTGTAATTCCTAGAATGTTGAGTTTTCTTTTGGTGCGTTTACACACGGATAAATCGGTGCTACAAAACGTCTCAGATTACGGCGATGTGTCTATTGTATTTGCCTATTTTGTGTTGTTTAACGTCATCCTTGCGTACGGAATGGAAACGGCCTTTTTCCGGTTTTTCAATAAAGAACCTTCTAAAACCAAAGTACTCAGCACCTCCACAATTTCAATTTTAGTATCCTCTTTAGGGTTTTTAGTACTTGGTTTGTTGTTTCAACAACAGATCGCCGATCTCACACATATCCATGTCAACTACATCACTTTGGTTGTTTGGATTTTATTTTTAGATGCTCTGGTTATTATTCCCTTTGCTTATTTGAGAGCCCAAGGAAAACCTGTAAAATACACAGCGGTCAAACTCACCAATGTCGTGGTCAACCTTGGGTTAAATATTTTCTTGCTTGTATATTTACAGGCATTGTCGAAAGCGTGCAGCATCTGGGATACGATTTATGTTGCAAACTTTGAAGTCAGTTATATTTTTATCGCCAACCTCGTTGCAAGTGCAGTGACGTTGCTCATACTTTTGCCATTTTATTTTAACATCAAGTATAAAATTGACTCAAAACTTTGGAAAAAAATGCTGCACTATGCTTTTCCAGTATTGGTTTCGGGTATAGCATTTTCCATCAATGAAACTTTTGACCGGGTCTTGCTAGAGCGTTTGCTTCCGGAGTCTATTGCTAAAACCTCTATAGGAATGTATTCGGCTTGTTATAAGCTTGCACTTTTTATGATGTTGTTTGCTACGGCATATCGTCTTGGTATAGAACCCTTCTTTTTTAGTCAATCTAAAGCTAAAGACGCCACAAAAAATTACGCCCTGATACTGGAGTTTTTTGTCATATGTGGGGCTCTAATTCTCCTTGTGGTGGTAGTCTTTATCGATGTTTTAAAAGGCATTCTCATTCCAAATGAAGCCTATTGGGAGGCCATGAAAGTGGTGCCTATTTTACTATTAGCCTATCTTTTTCTTGGAATATATCACAATTTATCTGTATGGTACAAAATCACAGACCGTACCAGTTTTGGGGCGTATATATCGATTTTTGGAGCCGTAATAACGCTACTAATCAATGTGATGTTCATATCATCGTATAGTTATATGGCTTCTGCAGTAGCCACCTTTGTGGCGTATTTTTCAATGACCGTATTATCGTATTATTTTGGACGGAAACACTATCCGATCCCTTATAACCTAAAAAAAATAGGAATGTATCTGGTTCTTACGATCAGCTTATCAATTTTATCGTTTTATCACTTTAGAACGCAGTATGTAATAGGTTCTGCTATGGTAGGACTATTGTTATTAATTATCTGGTTCAATGAAAAAGCAACCATTAAACAATTTTTAAACCCATCACATGACAATTAAAATCATAAACAAATCAGATCACAACCTCCCTGAATATGAAACAGGCGCTTCTGCAGGAATGGACCTTCGTGCTAATATTTCAGAAGCTGTTATTTTGAAACCTTTAGCCCGAGCCATCATCAAAACTGGTTTGTTTATAGAACTTCCTGTGGGCTTTGAAGCACAAGTGCGACCAAGAAGTGGTTTGGCAGCAAAACACGGCTTAACTGTTTTGAATAGCCCCGGTACAGTAGATGCAGACTACCGTGGGGAAATTGGCGTTATTTTAGTGAACCTGTCAAACACAGATTTTAAAATAGAAAACGGTGAACGTATTGCACAATTGGTCATCGCAAAACATGAACGAGCAGACTGGATCGAAGTAGAACAACTCAACGAAACCTCTCGCGGAGAAGGTGGGTTTGGAAGCACTGGAAAATAATGATAAAGACACGACATAGTTTTGTAATTTTTTGCGTCCTAATCAGTGTATTTTGGGGACACACTCAAAATGAGACTGATAGCCTTTTGGTGGATTCAAAAGAAAGCACTCATGTCAAATTTCAAAACCATTTTTACGAAGCATTACGACAAAAAACACTCGAAAATTATTCCAAATCTATCGAGGAATTACTAGACTGTAAGTCATTAGACGCCACAGAATCTGTTGTGTTTCACGAGTTAGGAACGAATTATTTTAAGCTAAAACAATACGATAATGCCGAATATAATTTTCAAAAAGCTATCGCAATAGATGGAGATAATTTTTGGTATAAAGAAAGTCTATATCATTTATATGTAGATCAAAATCGTTTTGCGGATGCCATCCTCGCTATCGCTCCTTTGCTTTCTCGCCATCCGGATTACAAACAAGATTTAGTGAATCTCTATCTAGAAGCTGGGCGTTATCTGGATGCGCTTAACGTTTTGGATGAGCTAGACCACAATTTTGGAATCAATGCTGTCAGAGATTCCATTCGAAAGGATATTTATGACCGTAGTGGATTTGAAGACAAACGGATTGCTCACCTCAAAACACGCTTGCAAGAAACTCCTGAAGACCCCTCAAATTTTTTGAATCTTATTTATGCCTACAGCGAATTAAATCAAAAAAAGAACGCGTTTGAAACCGCACAAGCATTCCTAGAAAAACACCCAAAATCACATTTGGTTCATGTTGCGTTATACAAGTTTTATCTAGATGACAAGGCCTATGATAAAGCCATCGAATCCATGAAAATTGTGACCACAAGTACGGTAGTTAGCCCGAGCATTAAAGTAAAAGTACTGAACGATTTTATGCGTTTTGTCGCTAAATTTCCAGCATATGAACCCGCACTTTTAGACGTTACAAACACAGTAAGTCAAAATACACCCAGCCGCTCCGATTTGGAATGGGCGGAGTATTACTACGCTCAAAAAGTTTATCCAAAAGCGATTTCATCGTACACAAAAGCCTTGGAATTTGACCCCAATAATTTTACAATTATTAAAAACCTAGCGCTTTTATATTTGGAAACCGGTCAGTTTGAACTGGCTGCTACGTTTACAGAAACTCAAATGGAGCTTTATCCGTCTCAACCGTTTTTATATTTAGTTAATGGCACCGCAAACAGACAGCTCGACAAGATCGATTTGGCAATTGAGTATCTAACTATGGGCTTAGATTATAGCGTTGACAACACCGCGCTTCAACTCGATATTTACAAACAGCTTAGTGTAGCTTACGCGCAACAGAATAATATTGAGGCATCTGAAGCGTTTAGTAAAAAAGCAATAGCATTAGAACAACAACAATGAAAAAACGTATATATAGCATCGTTATAGGTCTTCTTTTTGTAGGGTGCAAGTCTACAGAATTAGTGAAATCTTCTGGAACATTGGACTCAAATATGTCCGCAAAGCAAATCATAAAAAATCACAATAAACTTCAGTCCAAATTTACGACTTTACAGGGGCGATTAAAAGTGGAATACATCCAAGGGGATCATTCTGAGACACACACTTTGACCCTTCGGATGGGTCATGACAATACCATTTGGGTCAATGCATTTCTAAATATGGTACGTGTCAAAATCACTCCCGATCGTGTTCGTTTTTATAATAAATTGGACAAGACCTATTTTGATGGGGATTATGCTTTAATCAGCGATTTTTTAGGGACCGATCTACAGTTTGAAAATCTTCAAAATTTACTTTTGGGCGAAGCCATTTTTGACCTCAAACCAAAAGAGTTTCAAAAAATAAATCACCCAAGTTCTTATAAGTTAATCCCAAAACGACCAAATACACTTTTTGATTTATTTTACTTAATCAATCCAACGTATTTTAAATTGGATACTCAACACTTAAGCCAACCATTGAAGAAAAATAGCCTGAATATCCAATACCGGTCGTATCAAAACGTAAACGGATTAGTCCTCCCCGAAGACCTGTCTATTAGAGCAACTAATACGAATGAGCAAACACTCTTAAATTTGAATATAAAATCCGTAAGTTTGGATGACCCTTTACGATTTCCATTTAAAACACCTAAAGGGTTTAAAGCTATTGAATTAAAATGAAATTAACCAAGACACGTTTTACTTTTAGAGCCCTTCTACTACTATTGATGTTGCATTCTAGTGGCTTTTCTCAAAGTAAAAAACAGCAACAATTAGAAGAACGCCGTCGCGAATTACAGTTTGAAATTAAACAAATAGGCGTGCTGTTGTTTGAAGGCAAGAAAGAACAAAAATCGGTTTTATCAGTTGTAGAAGACTTAGATTTTAAGATTAAGGTTAGAGAAAACCTCATTAGTATAACCAATCAACAAGCCAATTTATTAACACGAGAAATTAATAGTAACCAAACCAAAATTTCCAAATTAAGAGTAAAGCTTAAAGCACTGAAAAAAGATTATGCTCAAATGATTGTAAAATCCTATAAGAGTCGATCTGACCAAAGTAAGCTCATGTTTTTACTATCGTCCACCAATTTTCAACAAGCTTATAAACGACTACAGTATATTAAGCAATATGCCGATTATCAAAAGCTTCAAGCGGAGTTGATTAAGACTGAAACGGTTAAAATGCAAAAGTTAAATATTGAATTGGTCGCCCAAAAAAAGAATAAACAAGCTCTTATTGAAGACAATAAAAGAGCAAAATCTATTCTTGACAATGAGCGTCTTCAACAAAATGCATTGATAAAAGACATCAAAAATAATTTATCGCAGTTTTCTGCTCAGCTAAAAATCAAGCAAAGTGAATCAAGAAAAATAGATAAACAAATTCGAAAAATCATTCAGGCAGCTATCGCCGAATCTAATATAAAAGCGGGGAAATCTTCAAAACTAAAAGTCTTTTCATTGACTCCCGAGCAGAAAATCCTAGCGGCTAATTTTACGGCTAATAAAGGAAAACTTCCATGGCCTGTAACCAATGGTGTTGTTAAATTACGCTATGGCACAAAACCATCTCCTATAGACCCTTCCTTAACGATTAAAAGTAATGGGGTTCGTATTGCGACCAATAAAGGGGAGCAAGTCCGAGCAGTTTTTGACGGCGTAGTTCAGGGTATAATGACCCCGAAAAACGGAAATAATACCATCATGATTCGACACGGGAATTATATTACGATCTATAAAAATCTTTCTAAATTTTATGTCAATAAAGGGGATAAGGTGACTACAAAACAAATGATTGGTGAGGTGATCACCAACAAGTCATCGGGAGAAACAATTCTTAGTTTCGGAATTTATAAAGACAGTTCTATCCAAAACCCTTCTCAGTGGATTTATCGTTTATAAGCGATTAACTGAAAAGTGCTTTTAATTCTGTGGCATCTTGAGCGTTCATTTTTCCAGCTAAGACCAAACTCAATTGTTTACGTCTCAAAGCGCCTTCAAAGCGTTGAATCTCTTCTTTGGTTTCAGGAACCAGTTGTGGGATTGATACGGGGACGCCTTTAGTGTCTACCGCAACAAATGTAAAAATGGCTTCGTTTACTTTTACAGATTTTTTGGTTGTTTTGTCATCTACCCAAACATCGATATATACCTCCATAGAGCTTTTAAACGCTCGTGAGACTTTGGCTTCGATAGTCACAATACTACCTAAGGGCACAGCATGTTTGAACGCGACATGGTTCACTGAGGCAGTCACGACAATTTCACCAGAATGTCGCTCAGCAGCAATGCTGGCTGCACGGTCCATTCGAGCCAATAATTCACCTCCAAATAAGGTGTGAATGGCATTCGTTTCACTCGGCAATACCAAGTCTGTCAGTATTGTTTTTGAGTCTTGAGGGTGTTTAGATTCCATAAGTTTAAAAGGTATAACAATATAGAGTACAAAAGGCTGTACCTATATGGATAGTTAAAATAATTGGAGTTAGTTAGGGAAGCTTTTTTATCAGCATCCATGCGGCGCGATCTTCTGCTTTTCTGATTTTGAATAAGGCGCTCACAGCCGCTTTTCTTGTTTCAAAACTTTCATAAACCACTTGGTGTAGGCCATATTTGTTGACGCCAATTCGACGTGCGTTGTAACCTAAAGCAAGCAGTTGTTGTAACTTTCGTTCACTATTAGCTTCCATTCGAAAGGCACCAGCTACAATATGAAAATTACCACTTTGCTTTTTTAAACTTACCATTACAGCAGGTAATGGGTTATCAATTATAAAAGTAGCTTCTTGTATTTTATTGTCTAAAGTTTTATTTGCTGTATCAAGCGCAATACTATTTTGTTGCTCAATTTGACTGAGGTATAGATTGGACCCTATAGACCCACTTAAACCAAGTGCAAGCACCGCAATAGCGGCATATTTTAACAGCTTAGATTTACGAGATTTTGGAGTTAAAGCAATGGCTCCATTGGCTTCTAATTTTTGAACAACTGCTTGATGTGCTTGTCGTTCGATAGATGGTGATACAAATGAGGCTAAACCAAAAGCTTCGGTCATATAATTAAGACTTTCAGCTGGAACAAACAAAAGTTTGCCCTCTGAAGAAGCGTGTAATTCTCCGATATGCTTAAACACAACAGTTTCTCCTTTATCTAAGCTTAATTTAAGCTGAGAAACCTGGTGGTCAATTTTGCTAGTGGCCGCTTCGTAGGGAATGTTTTCAATATCCGCGATGTAAGTTGCCAAAAGCCCATCATTAGATTGCAACTGCGCATTAAATGATAAGCGTTTTTGAGGGGGGTAAAAATCATTTGTGACGTCATTAATTCTTGCCGATATTGGATGTGACAAGAACGCTCCAAAATTTGGAACGGTGACACATTCGTAGCGGTAAAGTAAATCGCTGATGTACTGACTTAGTTGCATAACTCCAAAGTTAAAAAATTTTTATTAAAAAAAAGTATTTTTTTATAATATCAAAGAGATTATTTGCGAGAGCTCAACTTTCCAAGCAATTTGAGTATTTCAAGGTACAACCATATGAGTGTGACCAATAATCCAAAAGCGCCATACCATTCCATGTATTTTGGAGCGCCATTTTCTACTCCTTGCTCGATGAAGTCAAAATCCATCACCAAGTTTAAGGCGGCAATAACCACCACAAAAAGTGAAAACCCAATACTTAACATAGAGGCATTTGAGGGATCCATGACAGGCAAACCGCCGCCTCCAAATATGCTCATTAAAAAACTAATTAAGTACACAACCCCAATACCAGCAGTTGCGGCAAATACGCCTAATTTAAAATTCTCCGTTGCTTTGATTATTTTTGTCTTATATGCAAATAATAGCGCACACAAGATGCCTAAAGTTAGCATAACGGCCTGAGGAATAATTCCAGGTTCAAACGCATTTGCATACATTTTAGAAATTCCACCAAGCGCTAATCCCTCAAGAACGGCATAGATTGGAACTGTTACGGGCGCCCATTCTTTTTTAAATATTGTTACGATAGCGAGTACAAACCCTCCAATAGACCCAATAAGTACATAATCCATAATAGCATTGCTGTAGGTATAATAGGCCGCAAACACTAAAATTCCCATACTGATGGCTGTTTTATTGACAGTACCATCAAGAGTCATTAACTCAGTTGAGGTTGTTTTTAAATTTTCGAAGCTTTTTTTACTCAGAGCTGGATTTCCAGATTTTATCATTGTGGATTTATTTGTTGGATGGGTTTTTTTGAAATACAAATTTACACGAAAATAACACAAGAAAAAAGGCTTCCTGTCCAAGCTTAGGCTTCGAACCAACACTAAAATGAAAAATTCATTATTTTTGAATCGCTTATTGCCCACAAAAGCTCAAATCTAAAAAGCTATGAACACACCTCAATTACTGTACGCACTCGCCTTGCAGGCAGTGCCCAATATTGGTGATATTACTGCCAAAAAACTGATTCAACACTGTGGTAGTCCCGAAGCAGTTTTCAAAGAATCTAAAGCCAACCTTTTAAAAATTGAAGGCATTGGCACACAGACCATCAAAAATATTACAGAATCTTCACGCCTGAAAGCGGCTGAAAAAGAGTTGAACTTTATAGAAAAAGAATCCATTCAAGCGTTGTATTTTGAAGATTCTAACTACCCATTTAAACTCAAACACTGTATCGATGGTCCTATTGTGTTGTTTCAAAAAGGGATCATAGATTGGGAAAATCAGCCTGTTATTAGTATTGTTGGTGCGCGAAAAATTACAACTTATGGACTTGCTCAGTGTGAAAAAATAATTGAAAGTCTCTCGGTTTTCAATCCTATTGTAGTATCAGGATTTGCGTATGGAACGGACATTGCTGCACACAAAGCAGCCCTAAAACACCAACTCCAAACAGTGGGTTGCATGGCTCAGGGCCTTCAAAATACCTATCCAAAACAACATCTTAAGTACCGAAGTTTGATAGAAAAACAAGGCGGGTTTGTGACCGATTTTTGGAGTACCGCTCCGATGGATCCTTCAAACTTTTTAAGGCGTAACCGTCTTATTGCAGGGCTGAGTGAGGCTACAATTGTGATAGAATCTGCCGAAAAAGGGGGGAGTTTGGTAACGGCTGCCATGGCTTTTGATTACAATAGAGAGGTGTTTGCACTTCCGGGACGTATAACGGACAGTCAAAGTCAGGGCTGTTTGAATTTGATTAAAACAAAAAATGCGCATTTGGTTTCTACCCCTGCAGATATCCCCTATGTTTTAAATTGGGCGCTGGAGACTCAAAAAAAAGTGGTACAAAAAAAGCTATTTGTAGAACTTGATTCGGACGAGAAAATAATTTATAACTATTTAAAAACAGAAGAAAAATCAGCCTTGGATGTGATTGCTATTGCCTGTGAAATACCGACCTCTAAAGCAGCTTATTTATTGTTAAACCTGGAATTAAAAGGCGTTTGTCGGCCTCTGCCCGGAAAAGAATTTGAGTTGGTTTAGTAGCCGATTTTCTCTCGAACACGTGCCAATACACCATCTGCTACAGCTGCCGCTTTTTTAGCCCCAACAGCAAGTGCTTGATCCACTTCTTCTAAGTTGGACATATAATAAGTGTAACGTTCTCTTTGTTTTGAGAAGCGCTCACAAACCAATTCAAACAAGGCTTGTTTGGCATGGCCATAGCCATATCCGCCCGCTTCGTAATTTTGTTTCATTTCTACCAATTGAGACTCAGAAGCCAACAGTTTGTAAATGGCAAAACAATTACAACTCGCCCAATCTTTAGGATCTTCTAGAGCTGTGCTATCCGTTTGAATGGACATGATTTGTTTTCTTAAGGCTTTATCGGTTTGAAAAATATCGATCACATTGCCTTTACTCTTGCTCATTTTTTGACCATCAAGGCCAGGAATAAGCATATTTTCTTCTTGAATTTTTGCTTCTGGAATCACAAAGACCTCTCCGATTTTTGCATGCACTCTGGAGGCCACATCTCTGGTCATTTCAATGTGTTGGAGCTGGTCTTTCCCCACAGGGATGATATTGGCATCGTACAGTAGAATATCGGCAGCCATCAGCATGGGATAGGTGAACAACCCTCCATTGACATCCTCCAAGCGGTCGGCCTTGTCCTTAAAACTGTGAGCTAATTCCAGTCGAGAAAACGGAAAAAAGCAACTTAAATACCAAGACAACTCTGTGACTTGTGGGACGTCACTTTGTCGGTAAAACACTGTTTTTTGGATGTCTAATCCAAACGCCAACCAAGTCGCAGCAGTGGCATAGGTATTTTGACGCAGTGTTTTTGCGTCCTTTATTTGAGTGAGCGAATGCATATCGGCAATAAATAGATAAGAATCATTTTTTGGGTCGTTACTCATTTCAATTGCAGGCATAATTGCACCTAAAATATTTCCGAGATGCGGAGTGCCTGTACTCTGTACGCCTGTTAAAATTCTTGCCATTGTCTATTTTTTATCCGAATGAATAGCAAAGGTACTTTTTTTGAGGCAATCGCTCAATTTTTTTTAGGAGTTTTGAATGCGGGGAGCTCCATTAAGATGCTATAGAACACAAGCTGCACGAAAGGATTTGTGCGGAAGCTGGGCCTCAAAGTCGGGAGACTTTGCGGAGCGGGGTATGTTGTCGTTGCTAACCCTCAGGGCAGCTATGCAATATACATATTGTTGTGTTTTCGTTCTATTCTAACCTTAATAAACCTATCACTTAGATTTTACGGTAAAGCAGACTATTTTTATTTGCCAGGAAATACAGACAGCACTTTTTCGATTGTTACCATTTGAGTTGATTCAATAACTTTTACTGTTGGTGGTTCTTCAAATTTAAACTTTTTTAAATCTGCTACTAAAATATCAAACTCAGGTTTAGTAGCAACAATAACATCATCAAGCCCTATTACGTCACCGCTTTTAATTTTTGCTTTTACTCCAACTGCTTCACTTTCACTAAGAGTTATTAAATAACTTAATGCTTTTCTGTGAACATATTTTAATGCAATTGATTCAAGGTCTGCTTGCTTATACCGTTCCCGAAGACTAGTCTTTACACTCCAGCAAATTGGACCTCGTTCCGCTGAATAAAACATTAAGTCATATATTACATTTGGGACAAACGCAACTTTAGCACTCATATATAGAGGAAGGATACCTTCTCTAATGCAGAGTGAAGCTAGGATATATTCAAACATTTTCCCATTCAGATTGGAATTCCTAACTGGCTGTGCTTCGTATTTAGTCCAAAATGACTTGATGTAACCTGACGGATTTACATATTTAACTTCCATGAAATCTGGAAATAAATTTTCAAAAAGATTGCCTGCTTTGGTGTCACTGCCAATAACAATTCCTAATTCTTTAAGCATTTTTTAGTTTTTTAATAATTCGCTCTGCTGTCGCCTGAATCGCAGGAACTGCAACTGAGTTTCCAAATTGCTTATAGGCTTGTGCATCTGAAACAACAATTTTAAAGTTTTCTGGAAATCCTTGAAGCCTTGCCCATTCTCGTGGTGTCATTTTTCTTATTCCTTCCCGATTTACTTCACCTGTAATATGAGTTATCGGAACAAAATTCGTTAGTCTGTCATCAAAAACAAGATTTCTTTCTCTACCCATTCCACCACAAACTACAGCATTTGCTGCTCCATCTTTTGGGATTATCTCATAGCCGAAACCATTCCCTTTGCTAGCGTGCCTAGCCTTATGATTTCTTAACGTTTCTACATAGGTAGTTGACAAGTAATATTTAACGGAGACTTCTTCTTTTTCAAGAATATCATCCAACACCTTGGTCTTATCTGTTGCCTTAGGATATTTAAAGTCCGTAATTTCTAAATCCTCTCTAAACCCAACTATGAAAATTCTTTCTCTATTTTGTGGAACACCAAATTCTTTGGCGTTTAATATTTGTGGTTCTGGAACATAATAACCCAAATCGTTTCTAAGCGTATTAAGAATTGTTTCCAAGGTTTTTCCCTTGTCATGGCTTCTCAATCCTTTCACGTTTTCTAGAAAAAAAGCCTTTGGCTGTTTCTCTTTTATTATTTCTGCCACATCAAAAAACAAAGTTCCTCTCGTGTCCTCAAATCCTCCTCTTTTTCCCGCAATTGAGAATGATTGGCACGGAAATCCCGCACACAATACATCAAAACCATCTGGAATATAGTTTTTCGTTTCAGGTTTTGTAATATCCCCAAATGGTACCTCTCCAAAATTTGCTTCGTAGGTCTTTTTTGAATACTTATCCCATTCACTAGTAAAAACACATTTGCCTCCTAAATTTTGAAAAGCGAGTCTAAACCCTCCAATACCTGCAAAAAGGTCTATAAACTTAAATGTTTGATTCTTTGGTTCTGGAAAAGGAACTGAATTTTTAAAGTCGAAAAGTAAATACTGTAGCGCCTCTTCAGCAACTTTGGTAGTAATATTTTCAGTTGGATATTTTTTTTCTAAAAGGTCTTTTGCATACTGAACAGCATCCTTTTTATAGAATTTAGAAACACCATTTTTATGATTGTGTAAGTAATGAGTAAAAGATGCCTTTTGTTCATTTTCGGACTCAACAACTCTAATTTTGAAAGAGGTATCTCCAAAATCTTCTATTGTTATTTTCTCCTTTGTTTTCATTTACTTTTAATGTTTCTAAATTTCAAATGCAAGATATGAAGTCTAACTGAATTTTCAACATATATGAGAAGCAACTTATAATTCAATTTTCAACAATAGCATACTACAAAACCACTAGAACGACCAGTCTGCATTTTAAACAGTCAGCCTTCAAGTTATCCTTTTATGAAACACAACGTCGCGCTAAATGCAGTGACGTTCTGGGTTTAGAAATTGATGTATCTCTGATGCGATTAATTTAAAATCCATAAGCTTTTTTTGCACTTTCAATTTGTTTTTTTTCCGTTGTTTCAGGATAGAAAATATATTTAGGTGCAATAATTGGTTTAATTTGTTTTACACTAATTTCTGTTATGGTTGAAAAAGGAAAATTTCCGCCTGTCATCTTAGTTAAAATTTTTTCCAGTTCCAGAAAATCAGAATTAGTTTTTTCAATAATACGTGCTTTTCCTTTTAGTTGAAATCCTTTTTGTACCAAAATATCGATAAAACTTATACAAACATTTTTGTTTTGTTTGATATTTCTAATAGTTTGGGGTGAAGCAATATTAGCAACAATAATTTTGTCGGTCCCGTAATAGTTGAAAATTTCTTTTGGTGAAACGTTTGGCACATTTTCTTCTGATACAGTTGCAAGCCAACAAAGAACACTTCTATTCATAGATTCCTTTATTTTTGTTGATAGTTCCATTTTTTTGTCTTGCTATAAAATTGCTTTTTGTACATTCATTTGTTTAAAATTCATTACAATACTTTTCATATTTAAAATCATCCGCTGCGCAAAGTCTCCTGACTTTGAGTTATCTAATTTTCTACTTCTATTCTCATTTAAATTCATATTTCAATACTGATTATATTTTGTTCTTTTCTTTTTACTCTCTTTACACTTTTTTTATTCGATTTCAATCGAATCTTTTTCAATGTTTAATAATTTAAATTCTCTTCCATGCATTATAAATCTGCATGAATTCCAACTTATCCATTCGATAAATTTTAATCCTGCGAATTCTCCTTTTACCTGAAGATATTCACGAAGATTATCCCTAACAACGATTTTTCTTTTAAATGTATTTGAGCTTCTGCTTCCTGAAAAACTTGACGTTCCATATTCAATATAGATGTCATTATAAATTTCTGATGTGGTTATTAGAATTCTACAAAATTCAACAGTTCCAAATTCCGAGTCTTCTTCTACCACATTAGATTCTCCCTCACTTAAAAAAGTAACCCAAGGGTATATATCCGAATTTGAATCGTCTGCAGTTTTGATAATCACTTGTGATTGACAAAAAGTTCCTATTAATAACGAGAATAGTAATATTTTTAATTTCATATATTTAATGTTGTACATCTACTGTATATAAACCACCCGTGGCTTATAGGTCATTTATATTTTACTTGTCATCATTTATTTTATCATACAACGCACATTGGATATTCAATCTGTTTTAAAATCACCGCACCAGTACACCGCTGTATAATAACAGTATTTAATATCTCAGTTAAAAATTGAATTGGTTAAAATGAAGAATCAGATTTGAGGTCTAAGTCTGTTATAAATGTAGCAAAAATTATTTATTTGTGGGGCAACCGACTTTAATTTTAACAAAAAAACGTTTTTTGTTCAAGCGCTCAAATTTTTTAGTAGTTTTGAATTCCATGAAAATCATAAAATATCCATTGTGGATTTTGTACAGAATTTGGTTCTATGTGCTTGTTGCATTGCCCATCCTGATCATGTTTCCACTCTTGTTTTTGTCCGTATTAAAACAGAAATGGTACCCTTACTTTTTCAAGCTAGCGCGCATTTGGGCCAAAATAATTCTTATTGGGATGGGGCATTATTGGACAGTGAAGCGCTCTGAACCTCTCATAAAAGGGCAGAGCTATGTGTTTGTAGCCAATCACACCTCCATGACCGATATTATGCTGATGTTTGTGGCTTTCAAAGACCACCCATTTGTGTTTATTGGCAAAAAAGAACTGGTAAAAATCCCAATCTTTGGGTTCTTTTATAAACGCACCTGTATTTTAGTCGATCGGAGCAGCCCAGAAAGCCGAAAAGCGGTGTTTATACGAGCTCAAAACCGCATCAAACAAGGCTCTAGTATTTGTATTTTTCCAGAGGGGGGTGTCCCAAAAGAATCGGTTGTTTTAGACCGTTTCAAGGCTGGTGCATTCCGACTGGCCATCAATCACAAAGTACCCTTGGTACCCATGACATTTTTTGACAATAAAAAACGCTTGTCTTATACCTTTTTTAGTGGAAGTCCTGGGAAAATGCGTGTACAAGTACATCCAACCATTTCTACAGAACACCTAGCAATTGAGGATACGACGCTACTAAGCGAAAAAGTTTTTACCCTCATTTCAAAGTCGCTTGAAGCGGATTTAAAGGCATAAAAAATCCCGACGCATCGGGATTTTAACAATAGCACTAGTTGTTTTATTTAAGCCTCAGCTTTCAATACTACTTTTATCTTGGCTTCAAGCTCATCCATCAATTCTGGATTGTCTTTAATCATTTGCTTTACAGCATCACGACCTTGCCCGAGTTTTGTGTCGTCATAGCTAAACCATGAACCACTTTTCTTAACAATCTCATGCTCTACAGCCACGTCTAAAATTTCTCCTACTTTAGAAACGCCTTGACCATACATGATGTCAAATTCTGCCAATCGGAACGGCGGTGCCACTTTGTTTTTCACCACTTTCACACGTGTTTTATTTCCTAAAACATTTCCGTCACTATCCTTTATTTGTGTCGAACGACGAATGTCTAAACGCACAGAAGCATAAAACTTTAAGGCATTACCACCGGTAGTGGTTTCAGGATTTCCGAACATTACACCAATTTTTTCACGCAATTGGTTAATGAAAATCATTGTACAGTTTGTTTTGCTGATAGATCCTGTTAATTTTCTCAAAGCCTGAGACATCAAACGGGCATGAAGGCCCATTTTAGAGTCGCCCATTTCACCTTCAATTTCACTTTTTGGTGTCAATGCAGCTACAGAATCAATCACCACCATATCAATAGCGCCCGAACGCACCAAATTATCGGCGATTTCAAGTGCTTGTTCCCCATTATCAGGTTGAGAAATTATAAGGTTATCAATATCAACGCCTAAGTTTTGAGCGTAAAAACGATCAAAGGCATGCTCAGCATCAATAAATGCTGCAATACCACCCGCTTTTTGAGCTTCAGCAATTGCATGTAAGGTCAAGGTTGTTTTTCCTGAAGATTCAGGACCATATATTTCAATCACACGTCCTCTAGGATAGCCTCCAACGCCTAGGGCAATATCTAAACCTAAGGATCCCGAAGGAATCACTTCTACGTCTACCACAGGGGCATCACTCATTTTCATTACGGTGCCTTTGCCGTAAGCTTTGTCAAGCTTGTCTAAGGTTAGCTTGAGGGCTTTTAATTTTGCATCTTTTTCGCTGCTCATAAGTTTTTTGTATCTAAATTCTTTCTTCTTGCTAAAATAAGACATCTTTTGGAAAGTTTTAAAATTTTAACCAACCTTTTTGTAATATTTACTAAACCCTTTGGATTCGCTTTTGTCGGGGTTATTCTAAAAATTTATTACCTTTGCATATTAATTCATATTAACTTAAAATTAGTATAGCATGCAACTGTACAATACCTTAAGCAATACTGAAAGAGCAGAACTTATCCAACAAGCAGGCAAAGAACGCCTGACAATCTCTTTCTACAAATATTCAAAAATCAGCAACCCAACGTTGTTAAGAAATCAGTTATTTTTATTTTGGGACAGCATTGATGTTTTAGGACGAATTTATGTCGCTAAAGAAGGGATTAACGCCCAGCTTTCAGTCCCAGCAGATAATTTTGAAGCCTTTAAAACACACTTAGACACGATTGATTTTTTAAAGAATGTTCGAATTAACATCGCCATCGAACACGATTTATTTTCGTTTTTAAAGCTGAAAGTTAAAGTACGAGATAAAATAGTATCTGATGGTTTAAATGATGAAACTTTTGATCCTTCAGACATTGGAGTACATGTGGACGCCTCAGAATTTAATGCCCTAATTGAAGACGAAAACACGGTAGTGGTGGACATGCGAAACCATTATGAAAGTGAAATCGGTCATTTTAAAAATGCCGTCACCCCAGATGTTGACACCTTTAGAGAATCTTTGGATTTAATTGAAGAAGATCTTAAGGATTATAAAGAAACCAAAAAACTAGTCATGTACTGTACTGGAGGTATTCGTTGCGAAAAAGCCAGTGCCTATTACAAGCATAAAGGCTTTAAAAAAGTCTATCAACTAGAGGGTGGGATTATTAATTATGCCCGGCAAGTTGAAAGTGAAAAAATAGAAAATAAGTTTATCGGGAAAAATTTTGTGTTTGATCAACGCCGTGCCGAAAAAATCTCAGACGATGTCATTGCAAGCTGTCACCAATGTGGTGCGCCAGCAGACATTCATGTGAATTGCGCCAACGATGCCTGTCATTTATTATTTATTCAATGTGATTCTTGTAAAGAAAGCATGGAAAACTGTTGTTCTACAAATTGTATGGAAATTAATCGCATGTCATATGAAGCGCAAAAAGCATTCCGAAAAGGACAAGGCAATAGCAATGATATTTTCAAAAAAGGTCGTGCAGATCATTTGCCTTACAAGAAAGATTTAAGAAATATTTTCGAGACTCTCGCTAAGTCATAGCATTTTAAATTTAAGAGAACCAACTAAGTTTTCGTAAGTTCCGAAAATAGCGTTCACCTCATTTTTTAAGTCCTCAAATAATCTTATATTTACGTTTTAGATCATAGAATTAACGCGCATTTGTAATGCCACTTGCATTGACAAATTCAATATATATAAATTATGGGATGTACAAGCTGTTCAACAGGGAAAGACGGTCAGCCAAAAGGCTGTAAAAACAATGGAACATGTGGAACCGATAGCTGCAATAAGCTAACTGTTTTTGATTGGCTCTCTAACATGACACTTCCCAATGGCTCCACCCCTTTTAATTGGGTTGAGGTGCGTTTTAAAAATGGGCGCAAAGTATATTATAAAAACACTGAAAATTTAACCTTAAGTATTGGAGACGTTGTAGCTACTCAAGCCGCTTCGGGACACGACATAGGTATGGTAACCCTATCCGGTGAATTGGTTAAGGTTCAAATGAAGCGAAAGAAAATCTCTGAAAATCCAGAAGATGTTTTTAAAATTTACCGCAAAGCCACTCAAAGAGATATAGATATTTGGATTGAGGCCAGAGACAAAGAAGAAGCCATGAAAGTTAAAGCAAGACAATTTGCAATTGACTTAAAGCTGAAAATGAAAATCTCTGATATTGAATTTCAAGGCGATGCCAGTAAAGCAACATTTTATTACACCGCAGATGAACGTGTAGACTTTAGAGAACTCATCAAGTTGTTTGCAAGGGAATTCAGAACACGAATCGAAATGAAACAAGTAGGTCTTCGTCAAGAAGCTGCACGACTTGGGGGTATTGGATCTTGTGGACGCGAACTCTGTTGTTCAACATGGCTTACAGATTTCAGATCGGTTAATACTTCTGCAGCCAGATATCAACAACTGTCTTTAAACCCTTTAAAACTAGCAGGGCAGTGTGGAAAACTGAAATGTTGTTTAAACTATGAGCTAGATTCCTACTTAGACGCATTAAAAGCATTTCCAAAAACAGAAGTAAAATTAAGAACAGAAAAAGGAACAGCTGTCTGTCAGAAAACAGATATTTTTAAAGGGCATATGTGGTATGCTTATGAAGGCGAATGGATGAATTGGCACAAACTGACCACTAGTCAAGCCAACGAAATTATTGCCGTCAATGCAAAAAATAAAAAGGTAGCCAGTTTAGAAGAGTATGCTACTGAAGTCGTTGAAGATACTAAAGTAGACTTTGAAAACGTTGTTGGTCAAGATAGTTTAACGCGATTTGATCAACCTAAAAATAATAATCGTCAAAAAAATAAAAGACGTAAAAAGAATAATAGAAAGTATAAGAACAACACTAAACCAAGACCTCAAAGTAACAATGCAAAGTAAACCCCTATTTTGGATACTTTTTTTAGCTTTTGTAGCATTTTCGTGCCAACAAAACAAGCAGTTTGATCGTTACACATCTATACCAGACCGTTGGGACAAACAACAATCAATCGATTACAGTTTTATAGCCCCCGATACGATTAACCCTTATAATTTATTTGTTAAACTTAGAACGACACATGCGTATAAGTTCAGTAATTTGTTTTTGGTGGTTGAATTAAATTACCCAAACGGAAAAGTCACAAAAGACACCATGGAGTATCTCATGGCTAAACCAAACGGAGAGCTTTTGGGTTCTGGATTTACATCCATAAAAGAACATAAACTCTGGCTAAAAGGCTATGATATGCCTTTTGTTTTTACTGAGCAAGGAGTATACAACATACAAATTCAGCACGCAATGCGCCAAAGAGGCAACCCTAACGGAGTCGCTCAACTTGACGGAATTATCGATGTTGGTTTTAGTATTGAATCCCCAAATAAATAGATATTATGGCAAAGAAAAAGACAGCACCTCTTGATTTTTCAAAACCAATTCGTTGGTTTTGGATGACGTTTTTGGCGCTAATTTTAGGCGCCGTCCTCATTTTTGTTTTGGCATCTTTCGGCGCTTTTGGAGCCATGCCAGACCACACTGCCTTAGAAAATCCCCGTACCAATTTAGCCACTGAGATCATATCTGCAGATGGTGAAACCCTCGGTAAATTTTATTATGAAGACAATAGAACCCCTGTGGCCTATAATGATTTACCCAAACATCTTGTAGAGGCCCTCATAGCGACGGAAGATGTTCGACATTACGAGCATGCTGGGATTGATGCAAGAGGAACCGTACGAGCCGTTGTTAAACTTGGCAAAGGAGGAGGAGCGAGCACCATTTCTCAACAGTTAGCCAAACAGCTTTTTCATGGAGAAGGCACTCGTGACAAAGCTGGACGAATCATTCAGAAAATCAAAGAATGGGTGATTGCCACACGTTTAGAGCGCCAATACACCAAAGAAGAAATTATTGCTCAATATTTTAATATTTATGATTTTGGAAATAATGCCGACGGGATTCGATCCGCCTCCAGAATTTATTTTGGAAAAGAACCCAAAGATTTAAGTATCGATCAATCTGCAATGTTAGTAGGGATGTTTAAAAACTCGTCACTTTACAATCCACGCCCAAAACGAAACCCAGAAGGGACTAAAAACCGCCGAAATGTCGTGTTAAGCCAAATGTCTAAATATGGATTTCTTCAAGAAAACATTAAAGACTCGTTGCAACAATTGCCTTTGGGACTCAATTACACTCCAGAATCACATCGCGAAGGAATTGCCACCTATTTTAGATCCTACCTTAGAGCATTTATGAAAGAGTGGGTTAATAATCCTCAAAACACAAAAGCTAATGGAGATAAATATAACATTTACAAAGACGGTTTAAAAATTTACACCACTTTGGATTCGCGCATGCAAACCTTTGCAGAACTAGCAACCAAGGAACACATGACCAATTTACAGGCAGAGTTCTTTGTTCAAAACACACCCAAACGAAACCGTACTGCACCCTTTCAGGATTTGAACTCCAAAGAAATAACCGAACTTTTAAATAGTGGGATGCGCCGTTCCGAACGTTGGCGAAAAATGAAGTATGAACTTAAAAAATCGAACGCCGAAATTTTAGCATCGTTTGAGAAGCCAGTCCCTATGAAAATATTTTCATGGACTGCAGACAATAACGAAATAGATACCATCATGACGCCTAGAGATTCTATGCGCTATTATAAATCATTTTTAAGAGCGGGGATGATGTCGATGGAACCCCAAACAGGCCACGTAAAAGCATGGGTTGGTGGCGTTAATTTTAAACATTTCCAGTATGATATGGTCAAACAAGGTAAGCGTCAGGTTGGGTCTACGTTTAAGCCTTTTGTATATGCTGCCGCAATAGATCAACTTCATTTATCTCCATGTGATACCTTTCCAAAATCTCAAATCACGATCGAAGCCATGAAATATGGAAACATGAAGCCATGGTCACCCAAAAACTCCGGCGGTAATTATGGAGGGTTTGAAACGCTTATGTCCGCGTTAGCAAACTCCCGAAATACCATTACAGCCCGACTAATGAATCTAATCGGACCACAACCAGTAATCAATTTGGCACGAAGTTTAGGGGTTACTCAAGACATCCCAGCAGTTCCATCAATAGCGCTCGGAACTCCTGATTTAAGTGTTTACGAAATGGTTGCTGCATACTCCACGTTTGCAAATCAAGGCGTATACACAAAACCTGTAATGGTAACCCGAATCGAAGACAAAAGTGGAACCATATTATTTCAAAATGCTCCAGAAACAAAAGACGTGCTTAGTAAAGAAGTGGCTTATGTGACGGTGAAACTCATGGAGGGTGTGACGCAATATGGCTCTGGCCAACGTTTGCGCCACTCTGCGCTTAAAAATCAAGCGGTGTATAAAGAAGTTGTAACAGGTTACCCGTACCAATTTACGAATCCAATCGCAGGTAAAACAGGGACTACACAAAATCAAAGTGATGGATGGTTTATGGGAATGGTTCCCAACTTGGTTACTGGTGTTTGGGTTGGAGGCGAAGACCGTGCCACTCATTTTAGATCAATCACCTATGGACAGGGTGCTTCTATGGCGCTTCCAATATGGGCAAATTATATGCGAAGCTGTTATACAATCGAAGAGTTAGGCATTTCAATCGAAGATTTTGTAGTGCCCGAAAATCTTTCTATCTTGGTTGACTGTGAGTCTACCCCTGAAGATGGGGATGAAACTCCAACAACTAACACAACGATTACTCCCGATATCGATTTCTAGTAAAAGCAGGAGATTAATAAGATTTTTTTTGTACTTTTTTCCATAAATCAAACCAATGATAAACAAACAAGTAGCAAATGTAAAAGAAGCCCTCGAAGGCGTATCCAACGGAATGACCTTAATGCTTGGTGGTTTTGGATTGTGTGGAATCCCCGAAAACGCAATTTCCGAACTCGTAGATATGAATGTTAATAAGCTCACCTGTATTTCAAATAATGCTGGGGTTGATGATTTTGGTCTCGGACTATTACTTCAAAAACATCAAATTAAAAAAATGATATCGTCCTATGTAGGCGAGAACGATGAATTTGAACGTCAAATGCTTTCAGGAGAATTGGATGTTGAACTGATACCACAAGGTACTTTAGCCGAACGTTGTCGTGCGGCACAAGCAGGATTTCCAGCGATATACACCCCGGCAGGCTATGGAACAGAAGTCGCCGAGGGTAAAGAAATCCGCGAATTTGACGGTAAAATGTATGTTTTAGAAATGGCTTTTAAGGCCGATTTTTCTTTTGTGAAAGCCTGGAAAGGGGATGCCGCAGGGAATTTAGTGTTTAAAGCCACTGCAAGAAATTTTAATCCCAATATGTGTGGGGCGGCCACAATTACGGTTGCTGAGGTTGAAGAGTTAGTCCCTGTTGGATCTCTAGACCCCAATCAAATTCACATTCCTGGAATTTTTGTGCAACGCATTTTCCAAGGCAAAGACTACGAAAAACGCATTGAAAAACGAACCCTAAGACAAAAATCATAATCATGTTAGACAAAAATGGTATTGCTAAACGTATTGCAAAAGAAGTCCAAAATGGATACTATGTGAACCTTGGTATTGGGATCCCTACTTTAGTAGCAAATTATGTTCGCGATGATATTGAAGTTGAATTTCAAAGTGAAAATGGGGTCTTAGGTATGGGGCCATTTCCTTTTGAGGGCGAAGAAGATGCAGACCTAATTAACGCCGGAAAACAAACCATCACCACGCTTGATGGTGCTAGTTTTTTTGATTCTGCCACTAGTTTCTCTATGATTCGAGGTAAGCATGTGCACCTCACCATCTTAGGCGCCATGGAAGTCTCTGAGAACGGCGATATTGCCAATTGGAAAATCCCAGGCTATATGGTCAAAGGAATGGGTGGTGCGATGGACTTGGTTGCTAGTGCCGAAAATATTATTGTAGCCATGATGCACACCAACAAAAAAGGCGCGTCTAAACTTTTAAAACGTTGCACTTTGCCGCTGACAGGAGTGGGATGTGTCAAAAAAATCGTGACTAATTTGGCAGTTTTGGAAGTCACCAAAGAGGGTTTTAAACTCTTAGAACGTGCCCCAGGAATCTCTGTAGAAACCATTCAACACGCCACAGAGGGGCATCTTATTGTGGATGGAGTTATTCCAGAAATGGAGTTATAACCTAGCGGAATAAGTATCATTTTTAACTAGAAGTTATTTTTATAGCGTCGTTTAGTTCTAAAATATGATTTATGAATTTGTCATTTGTCTCTGGACTGATATAAATTTCATCATACTTGCCGTATTTTATGATCAAACCTTTTCTAGCAGTGGCAGGTTTTAAACCGACCCAAAGTGTTTTGTCTTTTATAATTTCTCGGATTTCTTTAATCTCAATCTTCCCTTTAATGGGCCCACAATTATATTTTAAGTGTGTTTGAGTTAGCTCATAGGAAGTACCATAATAAACCCACAAACGAATAGTAATATGTTTATAGTGATAAAGTTCCATTTGTCAAGTTCGGTACCCACTCCCTCGACTACAACCATACTTATACAAAACCCCACGATCCCAAGAGTTATCAACTGAAATAAGAAATCTTTTTTACTTTTAAATTTTAGTATTTTCATTTTTATAAACTTATATCCCTTTCGGGATGGCGTCGATCAATGCTTTAGTATATGCCTTTTGGGGCGATTCATAAATCGCATCGGCTTCTCCAAGTTCTTCTATGCTTCCTTGATTCATCACCATTAACTGATCCGACATAAATTTGACGACCGCCAAATCGTGGGAGATGAAAATATAGGTAAACCCGTAGTCTTTTTTTAAAGCATTCAATAAATTAAGCACCTGAGCTTGTACCGAAATATCCAAGGCTGAAACGGATTCGTCACAGACAATCAATTTTGGCTCCACCGCAATGGTACGCGCAATACCAATCCGTTGCCGTTGCCCTCCAGAAAACTCATGCGGATAGCGGTCAAAATGGGAGTTTTCGAGCCCTACTTTTTCTAAAATTTCAATAGTTTTGGCTTTGCGTTCAGTATCAGATTTAAACAGTTTGTGCACTTGCATTGGTTCCATAATCGCTTTCCCAACAGTGATGCGCGGATTCAAAGACGCGTAGGGGTCCTGAAAAATAATCTGAATGTCTTTTCGCAATGTTCGCAAGTCTTTTTTGGATAGGTTTGTAATGTCTTTGCCTTTATACTTTAGAGTACCCGCGGTGGCTCTATCGAGTTGTAAAATAGCCTTTCCTAATGTCGATTTACCACAACCTGATTCGCCTACAAGCCCCATGGTTTCTCCGGCATAAACTTTAAAGCTCACCGCATCTACCGCCTTAAAAGTGGTTTTTGCTCCAAAAAAAGAAGCTTTAGAGAAATATGTTTTTTCAAGATTTATGACCTCTAATAAAGGCGCTTGACTATAAATTTCTTTATGCTTTTCGGCTCGAGCTGCTTTTGAAATGATCTGCTTTGAAATTGAGTTAGATAAAAAATCACTTATGGTAGGGAGTTGTTTTAAGCGTGATTTCAGTGTTGGTCGTGCACCGATGAGTGCCTTTGTATAGTCTTCTTTAGGTGTTTTAAATACGGATTTTGTATCGCCACGTTCTACAATAGTTCCTTTGTACATCACCAAGATGCGATTGGCAATTTCAGAAACCAAAGCCAAATCGTGACTGATAAAAATCACACTCATTTTAGATTCTTTTTGGAGTGTTTTTAACAGGGTTATAATGTCTTTTTGAACGGTCACATCTAAGGCCGTTGTGGGCTCGTCTGCAATTAGGATATCAGGTTTACAAGCAATTGCCATAGCAATCATAACCCGCTGTTGTTGACCCCCAGAAATTTCGTGAGGATACTTTTTAAAGGTGTCTTCTGGCGTTGGAATTTTCACCGCGTTAAACAAACGAATAACCTCGTCTTTTGCTGCTTTTTGGGTAGTGGTTGTGTGCTGTAATAAGATTTCTATCACTTGTGTTCCACAACACATTGAGGGGTTCAAAGCACTCATAGGCTCTTGAAAGATCATCGCTATTTTTTGACCGCGAAGACCTTCTAATTGCGGTTGTGAGTATTGTAGAATATCGACATCATTGAATAGAATTCCTCCCGAATTAATCACACTCTTTTTAGGGGGTAACAACCCCATAATTGCGAGTGCTGCCACCGATTTTCCGCTGCCAGATTCACCAACAATTCCAAGAATTTCATTTGAAAATAAGTCATAGGATATGCCATGCAACACTTGATTTAATCCCGTATTGGATTTAAAGGCAACGTTGAGGTTTTGAACACTAAGAATAGGTGATTGATTCATTGCTTAAATATAAGCAATTTCTTCCGTTTCTAATAAGGCCTCTCCACGGAGTCTTAGAATAATTTGTGCAACAGCAATAGTATCTTTCTGACAATAGCTAACAATACGTTCAATATCGTTTTCTTCATAGAATACACGGAATATTTCACTGCCATCAATGTCATCTTTTGGCGAGGGAATTCCGAGGACATTTGTTAATAGTTTTAATGAAGTGTAGTGTTTATAGTCGCCAAATTTCCACAATTCGAGGGTGTCAAGATGGGGAACTTCCCAAGGTTTTTTGCCAAACAAATTTAGTTTTACAGGAAGTGTTATATTATGGACAATCATTCTTCGTGCGATATAAGGAAAGTCAAACTCCTTTCCATTATGAGCACACAATAAATGTTTAGGTTTTGAAAAATGGGTTTCAATAAGGGTTTTAAATTCTAAAAGAAGAGGGCGTTCTTCTCCAAAAAATGAAGTGACTCTAAATGTGCGTTCCGAATTGACAAAGGTAAAATAGCCAACAGAAATACAGACAATCTTTCCAAATTCTGCCCAAATGCCAGCGCGATCATAAAAGGCTTCCGGACTGTAGTCCTCTTTGCGTTGGTATTTTGATTTTTGTTCCCAAAGCAGTTTTTTTTCTTCTGATAGCTCAGAATAGTGTTCGGTTTCCGGAACCGTTTCAATGTCTAGAAATAGAAGATTTTCAAGGTTGAGTTTGTGGATCATTTGACAGCATTTTATAAGCTTCTTCGATATATACTGAAATATCATCAGAGAAAACTTGTGAGCTAGCATCCGGAGATTTTTCATGCCCGAGCCTTACAATAATGACATTATCAGAAGGCTCTACAATAACGTATTGACCAAGATGACCTCTCATCATAAAAAAGGATTTATCCTCGCGTTTTTGAAGCCACCATCCATAGCCGTATTGAGGGCTCTCTGGAAATCGAGGAGTTAATGATTTTGCAATAAAAGTAGAATCGAGCACTTGCGTGCCATTCCATTTTCCATGGTCTTTATAAAGTTTTCCGAAACGCGCAAAGTCCTTGGCATTACTCGCAATACAACAGTATGCTTTTACTAAATCATGCTCTTTACTATCTACTTGCCATAGGGTCGAGTTTACGCTACCTAAAGGTTTCCAAAAACTTTCTGAAAGATAATCGTATAGTTTTTTGCCAGTTGCTTTTTCCAAAACCATAGCCAATAACTGTGTGTCCCCACTAGCATATTTATAAGATTTCCCGGGTTGATTCACGACTTTTACACCCAGAAGTACTTTTTCTAAATCATCATCAAAATAGGCCCGTGTTGTGATAGATAGTGGCGAGTAATATTCCTCGTCCCAGTTTGTCCCTGATGCCATAGAAGATAAATCTCCAACGGTCATTTGAGCTGCCAAGCCTTCGTTAAATTCAGGAAAAAAATCGCCCACGGGTTGATCCAAGTTTTTGATATAGCCATCGCTAATTGCTTTTCCCAATAGACCCGACACATAACTTTTGGCCATTGAAAATGAATTGGTTTTAGAACTTTCATTAAAACCATCGTAGTAATTTTCAAACCATACACTATCATTTTTTATGATCACATAAGCGACAGTTCCTGTGGTGATATTGTAATTCACTAAAGTTTCGGACTCCTTGACAGAGTTATAGTTTTTATGAATAGGCCATAGTTGTGGCGTTCCATTTTCAACAATTACATTATCAAACTCTTTATAGTCTTCTAGATAGGCAGTGGTGTATCCTTTAATATATATGGTGCGTACCGCCTTTAACAGATAATCAGTATCTGTGATGTAGAGTGCTGCGATTATAACTCCAATAATAATGGATATACGTATTATGAATTTTTTCATTTATGTGTATTTATGGTGTTGTAAATATAAAAATAAATAAACACCCCCGTACGTCTTATTTCAGTAAATAAAACACTCCTGCGGAATAACTAGGCGCAGCATAAATCACTTTTCCAGAGATTGCAGAACTATAGGCAAAACTCAACCCTATTTTTTCGGTAAATTTCCAAGCAATTTCTCCACCAACACTTACAAATTCAACGTTATTGGCAAAGATACTCCCATTACTATTGGCGGCACTTAAGCTGCCATTTTTTTGAGATTTTACGGAATTAGAACGCAGCAAAAGCAACAACCTGTTTTTCAATAAACCAGTTCCTGTCTCGAATCCAAATTTTATTTCATCCGAAAACCCTTCAGTTCTGTTGTTAAAACCGAGGTAGCCTTTGGCATAAAAAGGGTGTTTAAAAAGTTTAAACGATGAGCCTGCATTGAAACGAAGCTCCTGATTAAACTCGCCATCTCCAGTTTGATAACTTCCATCGCTGCCGCCGTTGCTGTCCCCAGAGGGAATTCCTAAAGTTAGCGCTACAGAAAAGGCGTGTTTTGATTTTTTAAATAAACGATACACGACTCCTAAATTCATGTCTCCAAAACTTGTGTGTTCTTCGCCATCTAGAATGGTTTCATTAGTTACTGTAGATACTTGATGGTTCTGATAGGTTTTTACAAAAAACGGAACGTAAGCAACAATATCCCAGTCATCTGAGAGTCCATATTTTCCATACAGACTTAAATTAAAAGTCCCACGTGTGGCATTGGGGTCTGTTGCCCCCGAATTGGTATAGTGGCGATCAGCTTCAAGCGCCCAAGCACTTAGTTTGAAGTAGCCATCTCCTTTTTTTTCTAACCATTGTGCATAGCTAAAAAATGGACATGTAAACACAAATAGTAGGCTTAAAATAATTGTTTTTTTCATAGTAAGGGGGTTATTGTATTTTACCTTCACCAACTTTCACACCAAAGGGTTTGCACCAGTATAATATGTAGTTATAGTCATAAAGCCCAATGGATTCAGGCAAGTCGTAAAAGTGAGCACCCTGAAAAACAGTAACTGCACAAATTTCATAGGCATTTGCAATGGAGGTTGGGTTGTTGCCCAAATAAACATAAAGTCCAGGCAGGCTGGTATCGGCTTTATAGTCATCTCCTAAAGAAAGTCTAAGGACATCATTATCTTGTACCTCCAAAACGTAACTCCCTTCCAATTGGTAGGAACTTGTAGTGACAATGGTGCCTTCAAACTTTAC
>Ga0209533_1000484_pt1 | contig 38499 bp, 42 predicted proteins | sample COG_04_FD_184748 | JGI IMG/M metagenome (GOLD analysis project Ga0209533, IMG submission 184748) | Pelagic Microbial community sample from North Sea - COGITO 998_met_04 (SPAdes) (version 2) | ecosystem: Environmental > Aquatic > Marine > Neritic zone/Coastal water | place: Helgoland, sampling...
GTCTCAGTCCCAGTGTTGCTGATCATCCTCTAAAACCAGCTATAGATCGTAGACTTGGTAGGCCATTACCCCACCAACTATCTAATCTAACGCGGGCCAATCCTTTCCCGATAAATCTTTCCCCCGAAGGGCTTATACGGTATTACTCTCAGTTTCCCGAGGCTATTCCGTAGAAAAGGGTATGTTCCCACGCGTTACTAACCCGTCCGCCGCTCGGTCCCGAAGGACTGCGCTCGACTTGCATGTGTTAGGCCTGCCGCCAGCGTTCGTTCTGAGCCAGGATCAAACTCTCAAGTTGAAAAGCATTACTGCTTATCCTTGACGTCGAACCTTTGCACATCGAATGATTGTTCAAATCATTCATCTTCTGTTTGTTGTGCTAAAGACTACAAAGTAGTCAGAAGCCGTCCAAACAGTGAAGCTGACACTAGATCATCGAGCCGAAGCTCTACTAGCGCGATATGCCGAGGTTGATCCATCGAATGAACCAAACCGCCCACATATCTCTTCAGTTAAATATCAATTTCAAATAACGTTGAGACAACAAAACAAGATGCGCCGCAAATTTTTCAGCGCGCCCCGCTTGCATTACCTCGATTTTAGTCCCTGACTTCGCTTTGTTGCCTCCGCTCCGTCAGCGCCGCGCCGATCATGTCGTCGCTGCTGAAACGGGTTCTAGTGTTATCAACCGAGAGCCGCAAGAGGTTTTTTTAGCTAAATTCACTTTTTTCCATTTCTCTTCTTTTACGAACGAAAACAGCAGTTTGAAACGCGTTCTTAGCAATATGATTACGTAAACATTGGCTTTCCTTGGGTCGTTTTTGGTCCAATGTGGATAAAGCCTGAGTTATCCACCGACTCGACAATGAATCATCGCTGAAAAGGCGGCGATTTCTTCGAAACCCTCAAAGCAAGCAATCCAAGAACGACAAGCATATAGAGGATTGGCTCTATCTGGATACCTTTTGCCACCATCACAAAGTGCAACGCACCAAGGAAAGCGATTCCATATGTAAGTTTATGAAGCTTTCGCCACCGCACACCCAAGTTTCGGACACTTAAGTTATTCGAGGTAACCGCCAGAGGAATCAACAGTACGAATCCGACCATTCCCACAGTTATATAGGGACGCTTCAAGATATCGGCCCAGATCTGACTAACGATCTGCACATCTAGCACCAACCAAACCAACAAGTGCAAAAACACATAGGTAAAGGCCAACACACCAATAGCACGACGGAACTTGATTAGGTTCACACCCAAGTGTTTGCGCAGCGGTGTGATGCAAAGTCCGGCGATCAACAGTTTTAGCGCAAACTCGCCCAGCTCATGTTCAAGCGATTTGATAGGCTCTGCGCCCAACCCACCCGTCAAACCCAGATACAGAAACCAACCAGCGGGCAAAATGCCCAGCATATAGACAAGCCAATTCGAGACGCGGCGCGCTGTTTGATTAACTGCATCCGTGATCATTCCGTTTCAATCCTTACGGGAAGATGCGCGAAGGCGCGAATCGTGTTGTTCATGGCAATTGTAGGCGCGCCATCCAAATGCCAGCACTGAACCCGTGGCAGCATCGCAGTGATCAAACTAACAAGCTCCAGACGCGCCAGATGCAGGCCCATACATGTGTGCACGCCATGTCCAAAACCGATGTGTTTGCGTACCGCCCGGCGCACATCGAAGGTATTAGGGTTTTCCCAAACAGCATCATCGCGATTGGCGGAGGCATAAATAGCGATAACCCGCGATCCCTGTTCAATATCAACGCCGCTGATTGTCGTATCTTGCGCCACATAACGAGAGAACGCGCGGATGGGTGTTGTCATACGGACAATCTCCTCAACCGCGTTTGCCACCAAAGACGGGTCTTCACGCAAGAGTTGCCATTGCTCTGGGTACTTGGCAAAGTAGTAGGCCGCAAACCCCGCCACCGAAATTGTCGTATCAAGCGAGGGGTTAATGTAGTCACGCATTTGCTGAGCAGCTTCGCTTTCGGATAGTCCCTCTTCAGCCGCTACTTCGAAAAGGCGTTTCGCCAACCCACCGTCTTTCAGGCGTTCCAGCTTGCCATGCTCTGAAAGGAATCTCTGCAATCCAACCAGATCGACGAAGGCCGCCTTGCTGCGCGCGTTATGCCCCTCAAACAAATTGAAGGTGGCCGATGCCCATTTAAGCATACTGCCCTCGCCAGCATCGCCCAATCCAACAAGATCTACCACTACTGCGAGCGGCAAAACCTGCGCGAACTCTGTCACCGCATCAAAGTGCTTCTTTTCAGAAAGCGTTACTGCTAGATTCTGCGCAATGCTTTCAATGTGTGCTCGAAGCGGTTCGATGTTCTTGGGCATGATGGGACGCGCAGTGATCGAACGACGTTTGTGATGCAGATCACCATCTGAATTCAGCGTCGATCCCACAAGCATCACATTCACATCGTCATTTAACGACAAGCCTTTGCCGGACACGAAAACATCCGCGCGCCGCAACACATCTTTGACCTCCGCATCGCGTGCGACAGCGTAGGCGTTATTCTGTTCAAGCCAAACGACGGGACCAGCTAAACGCATATCCGCGTAATGAGGCAGCGGATCAAGAATGAACGCATCACTGTAAAAGTCGGGGTAATATGGAATCGCTTTCATGCCGCGACAATTTCAAATCCATCTAAGCCGAACAAGACTAGAAATTCTTCGTCATATCCATTCCGGCATAAAGACTCGCAACTTCTTCCTCATATCCGTTGAGCATCAAGGTCGGCACTCGCTTGGCAAACAAACCGCCGCCGATCTTGCGCTCTGTCGCTTGGGACCAACGCTTGTGATCCACTTCAGGGTTCACGTTCGAAAAGAAACCGTATTCGCGTGCGTTCGCAATGTTCCAGCTTGTGGGTGGCTCTTTATCCGTCAAGGTGATCTTTACTACGGATTTGATCGACTTGAAGCCATATTTCCAAGGCACGACCAAACGCAAGGGCGCGCCGTTCTGATTTGGAATATCTTTGCCATAAATGCCCGTCGCCATTATCGTTAGCGGGTGCATCGCCTCGTCAAGACGCAGACCTTCTACATAAGGCCACTGCAAGACGCCGGTTTTCTGGCCCGGCATTTCCTCAGGACGATACAACGTCTCAAACGCTACATATTTCGCAGAGGACTGCACACCTGCAAGATCGAGCATGTCTTTCAACTCAAATCCGTTCCACGGCACGACCATCGACCACGCTTCCACACAGCGGAAACGATAAATCCGCTCTTCAATCGTCATCTTCGCCATGATGTCCGCGAAATCGTACTCGCCAGGCTTATCGACCAGACCATCAATCGTGACAGTCCAAGGGGTTGCCGTCAGGCTGCCTGCATTTCGCGCAGGATCGTCTTTGCCCGTGCCGAATTCATAAAAGTTGTTGTAGCGAGAGATGTCTTCAAAGCTGTTCGGCTCCAACGCCTCTTGCGCAAGAGCTGCGCGTGGCCCGCCAATCGTAGTTGCAAGCCCAAGACCTGCCACACCCGCCATAATCTGACGTCGATTAATAAACACCGAATGATCCGTTACATCTGCGTCGTTCAGTACATTCTTCCAGCGATTGGCCATTTGGGCACTCCTTTGCTGATCGTAACATAGCTGGCAAATGCTCACAGACCAATGCTTGGGCACTCACAATGCCGTGCCGGGATTGCAACATTCGCCTTCACCTTGCAGATTTTACGAGGCACTCTTGCCCTCAAAGGGATTTGAATATGACTGATAGACCTGTCGGAGCGCTTGTTTCTAATTAGACCACCTCACCTGCGCCAAAGCCTATGACACTTGAAGGGTGCTATCGCCGTTTGGAGCCGCTGAATGCTGAAAAGCACGCATCACTTCTGTTCAACGCATTTGAAGGGCAAGACCATCTTTACGACTACCTAGCCGCAGGTCCGTTTCATTCGGCCGCGCAATATCATCGTTGGGTGAAAGAAGTGAGGTCCGATGAAAGCAGTCTGTTTTTCGTTATCTATGATATCGCAAAGCAGGCCTATTTGGGTGTGTTGATCTATTTGCTGATCGCACCCGCGGCTGGCTCAATCGAAGTTGGTAATATTAACTTTTTCACTGGCATGCAGTGCAGCCCAGTATCCACAGAGGCTATCTATCTGACCATGAAATGGGCGTTTGAGGCAGGATATCGTCGGTTTGAATGGAAATGCAACGCGTTGAACCGCCCGTCTCGTCAGGCAGCACAACGTTTGGGCTTTAGTTATAAAGGGGTCTTCCGCCAAGCTTTGGTTGTGAAGTGGTGCAATCGCGGTACCGCTTGGTTTACGATGATCGATTCAGAATGGCCCACCTTGAAAAAAGCGTATCGCATCTGGCTGGATCCCGCGAATTTCAACGCTGAGGGCCAGCAGCCCGAGCGTCTTGGCGATCTAACGGGCCTGGTAAGCGTGGCTGGAGATCCATCGCTTTAGATAACGCTTTCCTCAGCGGTCGTGCGTTCGCGCACCGATCCGGCAAGCCGTGAGTGATGGCTATTGTCCGTGTTGCCTTCCACGCCCTGAAGAAAATGCGCTACATATTGGAGCGTTTTCAAATCAGAGAAACCCGATAACATTTCAGAAGCATGTGCCATATCATCGCGATATGCCAATGGATCAGGATCCACGATTTCATAAGTGATCGTGCGCAAGCCTGATGGCCACATTTCTTCAGGAATGGCTTACAAGATCGAGGTTTGAAATTCAGCCAGTGCCGCAAGCGGCTTGCTGAGAAAACCATCCGCGTCAGCGGCAATCGATACGGCTTCATTCATGTCATCCCCGCTATTTCCTAAAATCGCAGGAATACGCGGGTCAGCATTTGCACGTTAATGAATAAGCTCGGCTCCAGACCCATCGGGCAATCCAAGATCAATAATGACGACACTTGGTCGATAGACCTGCAAACGACGTCGCGCTGAGCGCAAGCAATCAGCACGGCGAATGCGCGCACCACTGCGTAGGCACAGTAAGCGCATCGCGTTACAGGCATAACGGCTGTCTTCAAGGACCAGTATGGTAAGCCCCAACAATGGGCGTAACGCTGTCGGCGTCGGAGTTAGCGATGTATATTCCAGTTTATTCATGATTCCCTCGAAACTAAAGCGACTGCCCCTCACGCTAGGGCAACAGCCCTAACAACCCATTAAGACCCCCGCGGCTTTGCGTCGCTTGCCCACGCCCCTTTGGCGCTTCATATACAGGGAAACAAAGTTGAACCGGAGAAGTCCCATGATTGGACGATTGAATCACGTAGCCATTGCCGTCCCTGATCTAGAGGCCGCATCGAACCAATATAAAGGCGCGCTTCGTGCCAAAGTCGGAGCACCGCAGGATGAACCGGATCATGGCGTAACGGTCGTGTTCATCGAACTGCCAAACACGAAGATCGAACTGCTTTATCCACTGGGTGAACACAGCCCGATCAACGGCTTTCTCGAAAAGAATCCCAGCGGCGGCATTCATCATGTGTGCTACGAAGTCGATGACATCATCGGCGCGCGCGATAGTCTTGTTGCATCTGGTTTGCGCGTTCTTGGAAATGGCGAACCTAAGATAGGCGCCCATGGCAAACCTGTTATATTCTTGCACCCCAAAGATATGAACGGTGTGCTGACCGAGTTGGAGCAAGTATAATGGGGGTTACATCAGCACTCGTCCTGTTCGCAGTCATCTGGTTCATGACCTTCTTGATCGTGATCCCGATCCGTCTCCAAACCCAAGGCGACGTTGGCAACGTCGTTCCCGGGACGCACGCTGGATCGCCCGAAAATCACAGCCTCAAGAAAAAGGCTTGGATCACTACCGCAATCAGCGTCGTTTTGTGGTGCATCATAGCAGGCACCATCATTTCAGGCAAAATCAGCGTGCGCGATCTGGATTGGTTTGACCGGATGGGCGGCGCTTCTCAATCTCGTGAAACAGATGGGTAAAGGTCGCTGCACCTAGGATCGGAATAAACAAGTTCAAGAGTGGCACTGTCAGCGGCAGTGCCATCAAGCATCCCGCGAGCCAGATTAAGCCAAAATTCTCTTTGCGCACTTGCTTTGCACCCGCACGCCCAAGGCGACGCATCGCGGCAATCTGAAAATACTCTCGCCCCAGTAAAAAGCCATTAAGCCCCCAGAAAATGAAAATCGCGGCAAACGGCAGGATCGCATAGATCAAGAATGCTACAAGATTGGCCCCAATCAGAATCCCAAGAAAATTCAGCGTGTCTCGTAAGGATTCATAGAACGGTGTCGGCGTGACAGGTGGCAAAGTGGGGTAGTGCTTTGCTTCAACCGCAGATGCGACTTCATCCAGAAACAACGATGTAATGGCAGAGGCCACAGGCACCATCAAAAAGATAGATAAGAAAAGCATCAAGAACAGCGATCCCCAGCCTAGCAGATCGCCGATCCACGTGACTTCGCCGATGACAGGTAGCACTAAACTGCCATCAACCGCTTCATTCATCAGCGTCAAGAAAAGCGCATAGAAACCGGCAAGCAAGGCGATTGTTAGGATCACACCCAAGAACAAGACACGGCGAAATCGCGGATCTCCCATTTGACCGACAGCTTTGAAGAACGAGGAAAAGATCATGCCTCAACCCACATCGTTAGCGTCTCAAGATTAGGGCGCGGGCGCTCGGGCGGGGCCATCTTTTCTGTTCCAATATGAATAATGCCCGCGATACGTTCGTCAGATCCTAAGTCCAAACCGGTTTCAACAAACCCACGATCATGCGAGGGCCAGCCAGAAAGCCAATTCGCACCCCACCCGCTCGCCAAGGCCGCATTTAAAAGCGCGAGGCAAACAGCTCCTGCGGAATAGGTCTGCTCAATCGCGGGGACCTTTTCGGAGGGCTTCTGCGCCTCAACGACAACAACAGCCAACTCACCGGTCACAAATTGTGCGGCGCCTTTTGTGATTTTCTCTTCATCAAACCCAAGCGCCACACCGCGCGCGCGCGCAAGCTCTGCCAAACGATCCATCGCAGCCCCTTGCAGGACGATAAAGCGCCACGGCTCCAGCTTGCCATGATCCGGTGTTCGTCCGGCAGCGGTCAGGATTGGCAGTAACTCTTCTTTCGTTGGCACAGGCGCTTGCAAGGTCTTTGCAGGACGCGAACGACGGTTCAGAAAAAATTCCATCGCTTCAGGATTTAGATCAGGCACAGAGATTTCCTTATTATTGAGCGCTACATCATCACGAAGTGGCGTAATTTCAACCACTAAGCCCAAGTGCGTCGCGCATTTTCGCAATCTCGCCGCTAACAAACGCCTGATGCGGCGCGCCCGGCTGGCGAACAAGATTGAGTGGGGCCATAGGATCAGTCGCCTCAATATGGCTTCCGCTCATTTCTTGCAAAACCGCATGGCCACAGAAAGGAACGTAAACTTCAGAATATCCCCCCTCATGCGCCATCATCACGCGGCCCTGACAAATGTCCTCTGCAAGCGTCATCACCTGACGGGTCATTTGGCGGAATGTATCAACCGTCGCCATCATACGCGCCAAAGGATCAACAGAGGTCGCGTCAAACCCGCAGGCCACAATAATCACATCGGGCTGATACGCACACATTTGGGGGACCACGATGGTTTCCATCACCTCAAGGTAACTGGCATGACCCGCCCCCGGAGGTAGCGGAATGTTTAAATTGCACCCCTGGCCCGCACCTTTTCCGCGATCTTCGAACCCGCTGGTGACAGGTGGGAAATTGTTCTCTTGATGAATGGAGATCGTCAGAACATCACCCCGATCATAATAGATCGCTTCCGTGCCATTGCCGTGATGCACATCCCAATCAATGACGGCGACGCGCTTTGCCAAACCTTTGGCGAGTGCCGCTTCAATCGCGATTGGAATATTCGCGAGCAAACAAAAGCCCATCGGCTGATCCGGCAAACAGTGATGTCCGGGCGGACGTGACAGGGAATAGGCGTTCTGCAACTCACCCTTTAACACGGCCTCCAAGGCCGCCTTAGCAAGACCCGCAGAAGTGGCCGCGATATCATATCCACCGGGACCAAAAGGGCAGCGCTCGCCGATCTCACCACCACCCGTGTCCGACGTCTCTTTAAAGGCATCAAGATAACTTGCAGGATGCACGCGCAACAGATCCTCGCGACTAGCGGGCTTAGCGCCCTGCATCGCAAGCTCACCAGACAGTCCCGTCATATCCATCAGGTTTTTAAACCGGCGTTTGCTTTCAGGGCTTTCAGGTAGACCACCATTAACCATGGGTTGGATCAAACCGCCGACAGGCATCATGCTCGCGTAGTTTCCACCACTGTGCCAGAAACAGCTTTCGTCCCAGAAAAACCCCGTTTTCATTTTCGATCCTCTCTTTGCGCTTTGCCAAAGTTTAAGAGCAGCGGATCGCTCAAGCAACGGCAACTGTGCAAATTCGTGACTGGTATTGCCCAGACGGCCCGCCTATCTTGAACGTAAATTAAAACTGCTTGAGGTGTGAATACGCATGATCAGATATCTCTCTATACCACTCTTTGCAGTAAGCCTAAGCGCGTGCGTCTCCACCCCCAGCCCTGAACCAGCAACACCAAGCCAGCCCAGCGTACCAGCACCGACATCCGCAAATGCAGAGCAAGCCGCACGCCAGTTCGTGAAAGTTGTGCAAACAGTTGAGCCCGTCTCAGAAGCGGAATGCCGCGCGCGGACCACGAATCTGAACTGTGACTTCAACATTGTCGTCGATGATCGTCCGGGCCAAGCACCCAACGCATTTCAAACACTCGACAAAAATGGCCGGCCTGTTCTAGCATTCAACATTCCTTTGATTGCAACCGTGCGCAACGCGGACGAGCTCGCTTTTGTTATGGGCCATGAGGCTGCACACCACATCGAAGAACACCTCGCACGTCAACAAGTAAACGCGACAGCAGGCGCGTTGATATTCGGGGGCCTTGCCGCAATCACCGGCGGTGGTGAGCAAATCGTGCAAACGGCCCAGCAAGTTGGCGCGACAGTTGGTGCGCGGGGATACTCCAAAGATTTTGAGCTTGAGGCAGATCGCCTCGGCACTTTGATCAGCCATAAGGCTGGCTATGACCCTGTGCGCGGCGCTGCATTCTTCACGCGCATTCCCGATCCAGGTAATACTTTCCTTGGCACGCACCCACCCAACGCTTCGCGCATCGACACAGTCCGCGAAGCGGCAGCAAAGCTTTAGTAGTGTTTCAGATTGCCCATGTGGTCACTGACCGTGGCTCTAAATATGCAGTAAGCGGCGGACCTGCAAAAAGCAAAACTGATGCCTTAGCCTTCCTTAAGGCCCTCAAACGTAACAAGCGTTTCACGAAAGCGACCCACAACACATGGGCGCTCCTGTGTCACGAAACCGGACCCATCAAGAACGACGATGGTGAAAGCGGTGCAGGCGCGATCATACTGCGTATGCTGGAACGGGCCCAACTGTGTGATCATCTCATTGTCGTCACGCGCTGGTATGGCGGCGTGCATCTCGGCGGTGATCGATTTCGCCGCGTGCAGGATTGCGTGAACGCTTACTTGTCCGAGGCCCCAGATCTTCCCATAAGCCCCCTTCAAAACGATTGACAAAACCCGCCTTTCGCCGCCTCTTTAAGCCAAGCTTTGGGAGGATACGAAATATGCTAGGTCAAATGATGCAAGGCAACTTGCTAATCTCGTCACTTATTGATCATGCGGGTCACTATCACGCCAGCACTGAAATCACCTCTGTTGAAATGGATGGCAGCGTGAGCCGTTCTAATTGGGGCGAGGTTCAGCGCAATTCGAAAAAGCTCGCGAGCGCGTTGACCAAGATGGGTCTGAAACCATCTGCGCGCTGCGCAACAATTGCGTGGAACAATCAACGTCATCTTGAGATTTATTTTGGCGTGTCCAGCGCGCAATTCGTGTGCCATACGATCAACCCGCGCCTTTTCCCTGAGCAACTGGTCTACATCGTGAACCATGCCGAAGACGAAGTGCTGTTCATTGATGCAACGTTCCTCCCCCTCGCAGCCGCGCTCAAAGATAAAATGCCGACGCTCAAGGCGATCATCCTCATGGGTCCGCGCGATGAGGCCGCGTTAGAAAGCGTGCCAGAGTTGCGGTTTTATGATGAATTCATCGAGACGGGCGATGAGAATTTCGTTTGGCCTGACTTTGATGAAAATACCGCGTCCAGCCTGTGCTACACCTCTGGCACGACGGGCAATCCCAAGGGTGTTTTGTTTTCACATCGCTCCACCATACTACACAGCTTCGCTGCTGCTTTGCCCGACTGCATCGGCTTTTCCGCACGCAATATCGTGCTGCCTGTCGTGCCCATGTTCCACGTCAACGCATGGGGCACGCCCTATGCAGCAGCGATGGTCGGGTGCCAATTGGTTCTGCCGGGGCCAGGTCTCGATGGTTCAAGTCTATTGAAGCTGATCGATGCAGAGCAAGTTGATATCGCATTGGGTGTGCCCACGATCTGGCAAGGCTTGCTCATGGCCGCCAAGGACTCGGGAAGCACACTAAGCAGTCTTGAACGCACAGTTGTGGGTGGCTCCGCCTGCCCGCCCTCGATGATTGACACGTTCCGCGATGACTATGGCGTTGATCTTATTCACGCATGGGGCATGACAGAGATGAGCCCGCTTGGCACCTCCAACCAACCGCTTGCGAAACACGCAAAGCTCCCGACTGAAGCCCAGCGCAAGTTACGTGAAAACCAAGGCCGGCCTCCATACGGGATGGAGCTGAAAATTGTAGATGAGAACGGTAAAGACCTGCCTTGCGATGATGTCGCTCAGGGCGATTTGCTGGTGCGCGGTCCTTGGGTACTATCGGGATATTTCAAGCCGGTGAAAGATGACGAGCTACGCGATGGTTGGTTTGACACAGGCGATGTCGCGCGGATTGACGCGGATGGCTACATGACGATCTGTGATCGCGCCAAAGATATCATCAAATCAGGTGGCGAATGGATCAGCTCTGTCGAGCTCGAGAATATCGCTGTCGCACATCCAGACCTTCTTGAAGCCGCCGTCATCGGCGCGGCACATCCTAAATGGGATGAACGTCCAGTGCTTGTCGCTGTAAAGGCAGAGGGCTGTGATCCAAAACCAGACGATTTGATCGCATTCTTTGACGGGAAAATTGCGAGCTGGCAAAAACCGGATGCGGTTGTGTTCACAGGCGCGCTTCCACGCAATGCTACGGGCAAGGTGCTCAAGCGCAATCTGCGCGATGAATTTGGACAGATCCTGATGGGATGACACCGGCCCAACCTGCCTTCGGGGGCTCAAAGACCCTGCTGTTTTACGAAGATCAGCTGCTGACGTATCTACGCGATGACCTCTCAAATATTCCCTACCTAGCGCTTTGGGATTTACCAGGCGGTGGGGCTGAGGGCGACGAAACGTTCATCGAATGCGCATTACGCGAAACGAAGGAATAGTTCGCGCTCACCCTGCCCGAGAGCCGCATCATCTGGTCGCGCGCCTATCCAAGCGCGCTGGTAGAAGACACTATAAATTGGTTCTTTGTCGCGCCGGTCACCACAAAAGAAATCGAAAGCATAGACTTCGGCGAGGAAGGTCAGCACTGGCGTATGATGCTGATCACAACTTACTTGAATCACCCGAAGGCGATCCCCCACCTCAAAGCGCAAATCAGGGATTTCTTATCCGAGAAAACCTGAAATATCGCGACTGAGCAAAGCATCACTCGCATGCGCGACGGTTTCCGCTTCACCATCAAAGGTCGGATCAAACGCGAAGGATGATGTATCGCTGTTCACAACTTCAGCACGCCAAACACCGTTGGTTTGTTCTGTCATGATTTAAAAATTGTGACCCTCTACGGCGATCTTTTTGCGCGGAGCACTCATTTTTTTGTCTTTGAATTACGTTGCACAGACACCTAGCTGCAAATGTTACCACGTCGCAAGGAAGCCGCCAATTTCTTGAAAACTTCCTCCCGTCGTATCGGTATGATCCACAGAAACAGTTCCAGCGGCTTCATTACCTGTGGCGCCACCGATTAATCCTGCGAAGTTCCCTGTCGCTGGGTTCCACACGATTTGGCCATTTACGATTTCGCCGCCTGTTGTCATACCTGAGAACCGACCAGCATTGCTTATTGTGGCTAAGCCTAAATTAAGTGTGCTGAGGGGGTTCACAACATCTAAAGTGTTGTCGGGCTTAAGACGTAGCACGCGATTGGTGATGGAGCCGCTTATCGTCGCCGCCGCGAAATTAACATCCAAACTTGTCCGCCCATTGGCCCGTCGTGTGGGCGTAAAACCAACGTAGTCCCCATTAAACTCCACGCTTCCTGTGAGTGGAAGTTCCGCTGCACTCGTACGACCAAAAGTGGTAAAATTTTGAACATTTCCCGCCAATCCACCGGAGTAAACCAGCACTCTAGTGCCTGTTCCTTGGCCGAGGTAGGCGTCGTGTGCTTCTGTCGGATCTCGCATCACTAAAATGCCATTGCAGTCAGCCGTAAAGAACCGATTGAGTTGCGCATCAAGACCAGGCGCAAAAATCGTAAATACCTGAAATGCGGGATTGTAATTTGCATCATCAATATTCCCGATCAACTGGCCGATGGAAACGTCCGTTGCAGAAATCGTGATCGTATTTGGTTCTTCATCTTCGATACGATCATTCCCCACGTCATCATCATCGTCGTCACCACTACAGGTTTCAAGCAAACAAATGACTTCAGCTTCAGGATCACCATTTGAGCAAGCAGATACGGCACACAAACAGAATAAAAATCAGAGCCTTAGCAACATGGTTATTAACTAAGCAAGATTGGTTAGCAAAACCTTAAGCTTCTAAAACACCCCACAGATCATATTCGCCGGCTTCATCCACTGTGACCGTGACAATGTCGCCCAAGTTCAGCCCTTCGTAACCTTCATCGATAAACAGATTGCCATCAATCTCAGGCGCATCCGCCTTGGTACGACACGTCGCAGCTTCATCATCAATCTCGTCAACGATAACCTCCATGCGCGTGCCAACTTTCGCCGCCAGCTTTGCCTCTGAAATCGCTTGCGCTTTTTCCATGAAACGGTCCCAACGCTCTTGCTTAACCTCGCTTGGAACATGATCAGGCAAAGCATTGCTGCGTGCGCCCTCGACATTTTCGTACTGGAAACACCCAACACGATCGAGCTGCGCTTCATCCATCCAATCGAGCAATGTTTGGAACTCTTGCTCTGTCTCACCCGGATAGCCAACAATAAAGGTCGAGCGCAAAGTAATGTCAGGGCATGTCGCACGCCACGCGGTAATCTCGTCCAAGGTTTTCGACCCGGCCGCAGGGCGCGCCATACGTTTCAACACATCAGGATGCGCATGTTGGAAGGGGATATCGAGGTAGGGGAGCAAACCGTTCTCAGGATCGGCCATCAAAGGGATCAATTCGCGCACAGATGGGTAAGGATACACATAATGCAGCCGTACCCACGCGCCGAGCTTGCCAATTTCACGGCTTAGATCAGTGATATGCGAACGCACCTCACCATCTTTCCAAGGGTTCACATCATACTTGCGATCAAGGCCATATGCAGAGGTATCTTGAGAGATCACCAACAGCTCCTTCACGCCACTCTCCACCAGCTTTTCCGCTTCCCGCAGAACAGCATGGGCAGGCCGCGACGCAAGACGACCACGCATATCGGGAATAATGCAGAATTTACACTTGTGATTGCAGCCCTCCGAGATCTTAAGATAACTGTAATGCCGTGGTGTTAGCGATACGCCAGAGGCAGGCAGAAGATCCACAAACGGATCAGGCGATGGCGGCACCGCACTATGCACAGCGTCCAAAACCTGTTCGTATTGATGTGGACCAGTGACAGCCAAAATCTTTGGGTGATGTTCGCGAATATAGTCTGGCTCTGCCCCCAAACATCCTGTCACGATAACCTTGCCGTTCGCTTGCAAGGCCTCACCAATCGCATCAAGGCTTTCCGCCTTGGCGCTATCAAGAAATCCACAGGTGTTCACGATCACCGCATCTGCGCCCGAATAATCAGGCGAGATGCCATACCCTTCGGCGCGAAGCCGCGTCAGGATACGCTCGCTGTCGACCAAAGCCTTAGGGCAACCAAGGCTGACCATACCAATGCGGGGCTGGCCAGGACGCGCGGCGTCAGGCAGCTTGGCAGGAGGCGCTAGATCAGGGCGAAGCGAAGGAGGGTTCTGTGTCATGGCGCGCTCTATACGGGCAACTGCGTGCTAAGAGAAGGGAAACCGCACAAGCAACCTCTTGCCACTCTTCTGAAAGTGAGCGCCCATGGGTTGCAGTGGGGCAGCACCACGCATAGAATCACGAAAAACCAGGCGGAACAGCCAGATGAGTTTCTTGATCCAATTGGTCGTGATCGTCCTTGTGGCGGTCGCCATTGCTATTGTTGGCCTGTTAATGCTGCCCGGAGAAAAGATTGCGCGCATCGCTGCAGACCAGCTTAGCAAACAAACAGGATACAGATCCGACATCAACTCGGATCGCCCGTTGTCTTGCATCAAACGCACATGATGGCGGCGGAATTGGCGCGGTTCCGTCACACCCACGGAATGCGCGATGGTTTCGACCTCTTTGATCAGGCTTTTGGCATAGCGTGCGACACGCTTGTATTTGTCTTCCACTACCAGTCCTTTTGAAACCTCGGGTCATGTGTCGTGATGCCCGTCGGGCACGTATTCTTGTTGCACTTTAGCGCCTGAATGCAACCAAGCGAAAACATAAAGCCACGCGCAGACGTGACCAAATCAGCACCTGCTGCCAACGCCCATGCGAGATCGCCCGAATTCACCAACTTACCACTCGCAATGATGCGCACACGATCTTTCAAGCCCGCGCGATTACGCATATCCACGACCAAGGGCAGCGCCTCTCTGATCAACATGCCAACGAGATCAATCAGCGGCATTGGCGCTGCACCTGTACCTCCTTCACCACCGTCGATGGTAATAAAGTCAGGCGCTAACGCGGCGCCGCGCGCCGCGATCTCATCAAACAAACCTTGCATACTAGTTTCGGTTCCAACCACATTTTTGATGCCCACAGGCTTGCCTGTGACCTCGCGCATATGCGCGACGAAATTCAATAGATTACCCCAATCATCAATCTCAAGATGGCGGTTTGGGGACAAGCTATCACTGCCCTCTGGAATGCCCCTGATCTCAGCGATCTCCGCCGTCACTTTCGCCCCCGGAAGAATACCGCCCTTACCGGGTTTTGCAACTTGGGCGAGTTTCAATTCGAACATACGCACACTCTCATGAACAGCAGCCTTGCGCAGCTTGTCGTCACTCATACCGCCTTGCGCATCGCGCACACCATATTTGGCCGTGCCAATCTGAAAGACCACGTCACAGCCACCTTCCAAATGGAATGGGCTTAGCCCGCCCTCACCCGTGTTTAGCCAAACACCCACCTCTTTCGCACCGCGGCTTAACGCTTGCACCACCGGTTTTGAAATCGCGCCATACCTCATGCCCGATACTTTGAAAAAGCTGGGAGCAAGGTAGGGTGCGCGCGTTTCTGGTCCGATAACCAAAAGTTCAGAGCTAGAAAATGGATCATCGAGCGGTGGAAAAGCGGCATTCGCAAAGATCGGTGTACCAGTGACATTCAGACTACGGGTCGAGCCGAACGCAACGGTATTACCTTTGCCCTCGCCCGCGCGCTTCACCCATTCACGTTGTGCACGGTTAAACGGCAGTTCCTCACGATCCATCGCAACGAAATACTGCCAAAAGAACTCACCAAGCCTGGAAAAAAATGCCGGAAACGTCCAATGACAGGATAGTTACGTCTGATCGCGTCCTTCATCTGCAAGCGATCCAGCACGCAAATGACCAAGGCCACTAAAACGAGTATTCCAATCGTAAACGCAAAACCCCGTCAGCCTCCGCTGGTGAGGTTTTGTATTTTCAGGCGTGTTCCCGCACATATGCCCAGCTGGCTTGAGCTTAACTTGGCCTATATCGGCCAACCCCGTTTGGTGGTGCGAAACGCCGCTTAGGTAATTTGACAAAATGCGCAACTTCTGGCCAAAAAACGCATAGATACAGGCTAGGACTGCAAGATGCGGACCGATCTCACATCATTGCACTGCGCACATATTTGATGCGCGATACCAATGGAGACCACTCATGTACCTAAAAGCCGCACCCACACTCACGGCACTTTCCTTTGCAACAGCGAGCTTCGCAATGTCGGACGCCGACGCGAATGCCGACAAAATGCTAAGCATGGAAGAAATGAAAGCCGCCTATCCTGAAATCAGCGAAGACCAGTTCACATTGGCAAACGCGAATGGCGATGGCGCACTCACTGAGCAAGAACTTAAGGATGCTGTTGAGGCCGACGTTCTCCCTGATCTCGGCGGCTAAGACACAAAGTATCCGCGAGACCTTCCATCCAGGTTAACCCACTCACGCAGACGTCTGGATTGAAAGAAGGAGTGCAGGTCGTTGACGGCCTGCGCCCCTATTATTTTGTTAGCCCCAACAGTGCTAGTAAATCAGCCATATCGTTGAACAGAGCATCGCAAATCGTGGCGAGCCGTTCTTTGGGTGTTTCTGCGTAAAATCCATAGGTCCGCATACCAGCTGCAACACCTGCTTTCGCACCACTCGCACTATCTTCGATGACAACGCAGCGATCCGGTGAAACACCTGCATTCTTCGCGGCAAGTAAATACACATCTGGCGCGGGCTTTGGGTTTGGCACATCCTCACGCGAATAAATACGTCCTTTGAGCCGGTCTCTCAGCCCTGTACGCACCAATGTAACCTCCATTTTCGCATGAGGTCCGTTCGAGCCAATCGCATAAGGAACGCCAGCGGCGTCTAGCGCATCGAGAACCGCAATCGCACCTGGGACGGCTTCGACCTCAATCGCTAAGGCTGCATGCATTTCGGGGTAAATCTCGTCGAGCCAACTATCCGGCAACTTGGCACCCATATCGCGCGCAAGATCCATCACACCTTGCATCGTGCCACCCACGAACAAGCGCATGATCTCGTCAAGGGCGAGATCTAGACCATAGGTTTTTAAGTTTTCCTGAATCACGCGATTGGTGATGCCCTCGCTGTCGACGATCACGCCGTCGCAATCGAAAATTACCATGTCAGGGGGCATTTGCATGAAAACAGCCTCGTAGTTGGGGTTATGAGGCCGTTTTCTAATTTTGGCTGTGCAGTGTCAAAGCACGGTTTATGTCAGGATGTTGCCCTGCGTGCTAAGCACACAGGGCAATCGGATCAATGCACCACAGCATCTTCCGGACGCGGGCGATTGGTGCTCGCCACTTTGTCGCCGATGATCAACCCTTCCACTCCTGCGCTCACATCAATGGTCGCGCCATCGCCCACATCCCCCGCAAGCAACATTTCCGCAAATGGGTTCTGCAACGCGCGCTGGATCACACGCTTCAAAGGACGCGCGCCAAACACTGGGTCATAACCCTCATCGGCAAGCCATTTCTTCGCAGCATCGTCCAAATCAAGCGTGATCTTGCGCGAGACCAGACGTTTTGCGAGACGCTTGAGTTGGATTTCCACAATCCCAGCCATGTCACCCCGCGCAAGGCGATCAAAGATGATCGTCTCATCGAGGCGGTTCAAGAACTCTGGCCGGAAATGCGAACGCACAGCGTCGTTCACATCACGTTTCGCATCACTTGCATCAGCACCTTCAGGCAGCTGACTAAGCGCCTGCGCCCCAAGGTTAGAGGTGAGGATAATCAACGTTTGTTTGAAATCCACAGTGCGTCCCTGGCCATCGGTCAGCACACCATCATCGAGCACTTGCAAGAGCACGTTGAACACATCTGGATGCGCTTTTTCCACCTCATCAAAGAGCACGACCTGATACGGACGACGACGCACTGCTTCGGTCAATACGCCGCCCTCATCGTAGCCCACGTAGCCCGGAGGAGCACCAATAAGACGCGCGACTGAGTGTTTCTCCATGAACTCAGACATATCAATGCGCACCATCGCACTGTCGTCATCAAAGAGAAATTCTGCCACTGCTTTCGTTAGCTCAGTTTTCCCAACACCTGTTGGCCCAAGGAACAGGAACGAACCCAAAGGTCGATTCTCGTCATTCAAACCAGCGCGCGCACGACGCACGGCATTCGCAACCGAAGTTACCGCAGAATGTTGACCAATCACACGCCCATGCAGCGCATCTTCCATGCGCAACAGTTTGTCACGCTCGCCCTCAAGCATCTTCGACATCGGAATACCTGTCCAACGCTCAACCACGCTTGCGATCTGTTCAGGACGCACAGCTTCTTCGACCATAACGTCGCTGTCTTCACGGTTCTCCGCATCGCCAAGCATCTTCTCCAGCTCGGGTATCACACCATACGATAGTTCCCCCGCTTTCGCGAGATTGCCTTCGCGTTTGGCGATATCAAGATCGGCGCGTGCACGATCCAGCAGCTCTTTCATCTCGCGCGCGCCCGCGAGCTTGTCACGCTCTGCTTGCCACTGAACGGTCATCTCTGACGAACGTTCTTGCAAATCGGCAAGATCTTTCTCAAGCGCCTCAAGACGATCCTTTGAAGCCCGATCATCCTCAAGTTTCAGCGCTTCAGCCTCAATCTGCTTTTGCATAATTTCGCGATCCAGCGCGTCCAACTCTTCGGGTTTGCTATCCACTTCCATGCGCAGTCGGCTGCCTGCCTCATCCATCAAGTCGATGGCTTTGTCGGGCAAAAAGCGATCGGTGATATAGCGGTGCGAAAGGGTGGCAGCCGCCACCAGCGCGCTATCGGAAATGCGCACACCGTGGTGGAGTTCGTATTTTTCCTTGATGCCCCGCAGGATCGAAATGGTATCTTCGACTGTCGGCTCTTCCACCATGACAGGCTGGAACCGCCGCGCGAGCGCTGCGTCTTTTTCAACGTGCTTGCGATATTCGTCCAATGTCGTCGCACCAACGCAGTGCAATTCGCCACGTGCAAGAGCAGGTTTCAAAAGGTTTGACGCATCCATCGCACCATCGCCTTTGCCCGCGCCAACAAGCGTGTGCATCTCATCAATAAACAGGATGATTTCACCAGCGGCACTCGTCACCTCTGACAGGATCGCTTTCAAACGCTCTTCGAACTCACCGCGATATTTAGCACCCGCAATCAGTGCGCCCATATCAAGCGACATCAGTCGCTTGTTGCGCAAAGACTCTGGCACATCGCCATTAATGATGCGCAAGGCCAAACCTTCGGCAATCGCAGTTTTACCAACGCCGGGTTCCCCTATGAGCACAGGATTATTCTTGGTGCGACGCGACAAAACCTGCATGGCTCGGCGGATTTCTTCATCGCGACCAATAATCGGATCGATCTTGCCCTTCTCCGCCATCTCAGTCAGGTCCGTCGCGTATTTCTTAAGCGCATCATACCCGTCCTCAGCAGAAGCACTGTCCGCCGTGCGACCCTTACGAATATCGTTGATCGCTGTGTTCAGGCTCTGCGCTGAAACGGCGCCTGCCTCCAAGGCTTCGCGCGCTTTGGACTTCACCAAGGACAAAGCCTGCAAGATACGTTCGACAGGAACGAAACTATCGCCCGCTTTCTTCGCCAGCTTTTCCGCCTCGGCAAGCACTTTGCCCGTTTGACTATCCAAATAGGTTTGCCCCGCGTCTCCGCTGACTTTGGCGATCTTGGCAACAGTGGCATCAACCGCCTCGACAACACGCATAGGCGCACCGCCTGCACGGGAGATCAAATTGGAAGCCAACCCTTGGTCGTCATCCATTAGTGCTTTCAAAATATGTTCGGGTAGCAAACGCTGATGATCTTTGCTTTGTGCAATGGTTTGCGCCGCTTGGATGAAACCGCGCGAACGCTCTGTGAACGTGTTAAGGTCCATGTGTCGTACTCCTTATAAAGCACCCGACTGATCGTTCGCGCCTGCTATGCAGCACGCTTGGCGTCGGGCCTCATACTCAATGTGGGCAGTGCTCCATGCCGTATCAAGAGAAGCCTGCCACGTTATTAACGCACATTTGGACACATTTCGCCCAGATTCGCCGCTTTAAGGTTGTCAGAGATACAATGAGAGGCCTCAAAACGAGGCTCAAGCAGGAGTAGAGACAATGATGATCGTTAAGAGAATTGACGTAAGACCAATTCAGGAATTCACACCAGAAACAGGTGGCACCGGCAAAGTGTCCTTTATCACCAATTCAGGTGATATGATTTTTGGCTGCCAAGTCAAACCGGGCCGTGAAGCTGAGAAACGCAATCCTCTACTGGATTTCGTGTCCGAGGCGATGCGTCAAGTGCATCGTATGCCAGAATATCGTATCAGCAAATCTTACGTGAAATTTGCACCGGGTGTTTTGCCTGAGGGCTACGTGACTTAATCCCATTCACTTGACCTGCTGCCCCCTCCGCGCGATAGGAGGGCGACCCCAGCAGGAGACCCAGAATGTCCGATGATCGCTTAATCGTCGCCCTTGATGTGCAAAATGCCATCGACGGACTGAAAATGGCCGAAACCTTGGGCGACACAGTGTCGTTCTACAAGATCGGCTTGGGCATGTTGACAGGTGGCGGGCTTGCGCTCGCTAACGAGCTGAAAGGCGAAATGGGCAAGCGTATCTTTCTAGATATGAAGCTGTTCGATATCAGTGCAACAGTCGAAGCGGCTGTGCGCGGACTTGCGCAGTTCGATCTGGATTTTCTGACCGTCCATGGTGATCCACATGTGATCCGCGCCGCGAAAGAGGGCGCGTCTGGTACAAACCTTAAAATTTTGGGCGTAACCATTCTAACATCATTGGATCGCGCTGATCTGGATGATTGCCTGATCCGCGACGGCGCTGTTCCTGATCTGGTGATCGATCGTGCGGGGCGCGCGTTTGAAGCTGGCGCAGACGGGATCATTTCCTCCCCACAAGAAGCAGCAGCTATTCGCGCACTGCCAGAATCCCAAGGTCGTTTGATCGTCACCCCCGGTGTACGCCCTGCGGGTGCGGCCTCTGGTGATCAAAAACGCATCGCTACGCCTTCAAGCGCCATTTCAAACGGCGCTGATCATATCGTTGTGGGACGCCCCGTTCGCGACGCAGATGATCGCAAGGCAGCAGCCCAAGCAATTCTGGACGAACTGACGACTGTATAAGCGACGCGAGGTCGCCTTGTGTGCTCAGCACGCAAAGCCACCGAACCGTCAGTCGTTGATGTCTTCGTCCCAGACCTTCACTTGCCCGCGACGCACTCCCAACAGTTGGCGCAACGCGATCCACGAGATCAACGACACAACTGCGAACACAAGGAATGTCATAGGCAGGCTAAGGCTGATCGCAGATCCGCCGATCAATAGAATTAGGCCCACCAAAGCAGCGCCAATCGCAAAGCCCAAGAAGATAAAGCTTGGCGCAAAAACTTCTAAAATTGCCAAGCCCACAGCCGCGATCATCCAAAATACCCAAGAGGTCCACACTACTTGGACCCTCCTTTTAACATCTTGAACGCATCACCAAACGCATCCATGGCGCTCGACGGTACAACAACCGTTTGCGATCCTGAGCTACTGCCAAGCGCCGTCAAAGCCTCCACCTGTTTAAGCGCAACCTGATACTGCGCCGCTTCCATACCATTGTTCGCAATCGCAGACGCAACGACGCCAGTGGCGTATGCTTCCGCATCGGCTTCGATCCGGCGGGCTTTGGCGATTTGTTCAGCCGCATACAATTCCGCATCCGCAGCAAGCTCGACAGATCGCTTCGCGCCCTCTGCCTCTGTAACTTGTGCGCGACGCGCGCGTTCTGCATTGAGTTGCTGCAACATCGCATCACGGGTCGCTTGATCGAGGTTCACATCCAAAAGCTCTGCACGGGTCACTTCGATACCCCAATCATCCACCGCGCTTTCAACCAACTTCTTAATCTGTGAAATCAATTGCGAGCGGTTCGATTGAACCTCATCAAGCTCCATCGTACCAATTTCAGAACGCACCATACCTGCCACTGTCGTCGCAATCGCACCATCCACATCACGAATACGATACACTGTCTTTTCAGGCTCTAGAATGCGGTAGAACACTGACGTTTCCACCTGTACTAACACGTTATCCGCAGTGATCGCATCCTGTGTGGCATTCGGCAGTTGGCGTTCTAAGATAGAAATCTTATGCGCCACTTTGTCCAGAAACGGCACGATCAAGTTGATTCCTGGCCCCAGCACGGACCGCAAACGGCCAAAGCGCTCTACAACAAATTTTTCCGATTGCGGAACGATCCGCACACCGAGCATAATACAAATAATGATGAATGCTGCGAGCAGTACAATAAACGTGTTCTCGCTTAGAAACTGAAGGGCCAACTGGTCCAATGACATAACTTTCTCCCAAAAACCTTCGCTACATATAAGCAGTCTCGGGCGAAAGTACAAAGGTTGCCTGTTTGCTCTCAAGCAGTGCCCCGCGTACTCTCTCTACTTGAATTCCTCTAAACCGAGACGGTCCATGCCCGCACTTTGCAGAGATTGCCTGACAGACTTCGAACGTGGCAACCGTTGCCCGTCCTGTCGCTCTGCGCGCGTGATTTCGCATCCTGAGCTTATGACACTTTCCATCGCTCACATGGATTGTGACGCTTTCTATGCGAGCGTGGAAAAGCGTGACGATCCGACACTTGCAGACAAGCCTGTTATCATAGGCGGCGGGCGGCGCGGTGTTGTCTCAACGGCTTGCTATGTGGCGCGCATCAAGGGCGTGCGCTCTGCGATGCCAATGTTTCAAGCGTTGAAGCTATGCCCCGATGCGGTCGTAATCAAACCGCGCATGTCTGCCTATGTCGACGCTTCCAAAGCAGTAAAAGCGATGATACTGGAATTGACACCCGCCATTGAACCCCTTTCCCTTGATGAGGCGTTCATGGACCTGCGCGGCACCCAGCGCCTTCACGGCGCACCGCCAGCCGTCATGCTTGCGCATTTGATCAAGCGAATGCGCAGCGAGGTGGGCATCACCGGATCTATTGGTCTGTCGCACAACAAGTTCCTCGCAAAAGTTGCCTCTGATCTGGACAAACCTCACGGGTTTTCTGTGATTGGCCAAGCCGAAACGCATGAATTTTTAGCCGGTAAACCAGTGCGCATGATCTGGGGTGTCGGCCCTGCTGCACAGGCCTCGCTGGAGAAGGTTGGCATTCGCACGTTTGATGATCTTTTGCGCTGGGACAAAGCAGATCTTGTGGCGCGTTTTGGCGGAACGGGGGAGCGCCTTTTCCACATTGCGCGCGGCGAAGACTTTAGACGGGTCTCTGCACATGCCCCTATGAAAAGTATTTCCAAGGAAACAACATTTAACACTGACACGTCCGACTTGGATATTCTTGATGGTCATATTTGGCGGCTGTCCGAACAGGTCGCGGATCGTGCGAAAGCCAAGGAACTTGCGGGGCGCGTCGTAACACTGAAACTCAAACGCGCAAATTTCACACAAATCACACGGCGCATTTCTCTGCGCGAACCTACGCAAATGACGGATCGCGTGTACCGCGAAGCGCGTGCGCTTTTTGACGCTCTGGGCGATCAAGGTCCATATCGTTTGATTGGCACGGGGCTGTCGGATCTGTCCAAAGCGGATAGGGCGGATTTAAGCGGTGATTTGCTCGACCCTGACGCAGAGCGACGCAGCAAAGCCGAACGAGCAACAGATAAAATCAGGGCTCGCTTTGGCAGTGATGCGATCGTAAAAGGTCGGTCTTTGCGCTAGGCTTTATTCGGCTGCGACAGGCATCAAAGTGCCACGGCTAAGGTCACATACCTCGACAAGAACCTCGGTCACAGCGCGCTTCACATCTGCGAAGCTTGCGCTTTTGGTTAAGGTCTGTTCATTCATATAAATCGCCCGATCAATCTCGATCTGGATGGCGTGCTGATTTCGGGCGGGCCGACCATAGGTTTTCGTCACGTAAGCCCCCGCGAACGGCGTGTTGCGCGCCAATTTGAAGCCTGCGTTGGCGAATGCGGCCTCGACGCGGTCGACGATGTCGCTACTTGCGGAAGCCCCGAAGCGATCACCGAGTACGACATCGGGGCGATTTTTCTTCAACCCACCAAAATTCTCAAGCGCCTCGTGTGGCATGGAATGGAAATCAAGCAAAAGGGCGGTGCCAAATTTCGCGCGCGCGTCTTGCAGTAAACTCGCCAACTGATCGTGATACGGATGCCAATAATCGTGCAACCGCTTGCGCGCTTCGGCTTGGCTTAGTTTGCCACGATAAATCGCACGGCTGTTCGCAACAACACGTGGTATGACACCAAGTCCCGAAGCCACACGTGGGTTATGCCCCACCTTCTTCACACCATCTATCAAGGCAGGATCAAGCTCGTCATCGCTTCGGTTTAGATCCACAAAAGCACGTGGCACGGTCGCTGTTAGCAAAGGCGCACCGAAACAAGGCGTGTCTTCAATCAACACATCAACGAAAGCGTCCTCCGAGGAACGCATCGCGAGGTCACTTAAGTCTGAGCGACGCATAAACGACCATGCATACTCGCGCCCGCTGTGCGGGGATGCGCAAACGACACTAGAGGTGAGTGTGTCCGGCCGCATGAGTTGAAAGCTGGATCGTGGCATGAATGCTCCTGTTACTCATCTTGTTATAGAACGAATGTTTGAAATGCCAAAAGCCCTTGATCCCGTGTGCGACTCCTTTTATAGCCCCCATTACTGACGCGGGATTTTGCGTTCCAATTTTGTTTGGGGCAACGGTTTCGTAAAGGTTTCATGGGCGATTAGCTCAGCGGTAGAGCACTTCGTTGACATCGAAGGGGTCACAAGTTCGATCCTTGTATCGCCCACCATGAATTTCTTGCCCAATTTCGGGCGCTAACCACCGAGGCGCAATCAGCGCCGCGTAAGAGGAGAAGACCTATGAAGGTTAAAAACTCGCTCCGCTCGCTGAAGTCGCGTCACCGCGACTGTCGTATCGTGCGCCGCAAGGGCCGTGTTTATGTGATCAACAAAACACAGCCTCGCTTCAAGGCCCGTCAGGGTTAAGAACAATTAGCTGTTAGAATTAGGATGGGCCGTCTCTTGCGAGGCGGCCTTTTCTTTTTGTGAGGTGAGTACGTACTTGATATTATATAACAGCCATTATCGGCTTTCGATCCTATCTTGACATGGCGGATATCAATCACTCTGATCCAAGAGAGCGCAGTAAAGGGATATTTTTCTGAAATTCATTGTATTTATCGTCGCATTTTCACTGGCTGGTTTGCCATCGTTTACAGACAGTAAACTACTCGAAGTACAAAAAATTCTGGCGAGTCTTAAGCTAGAAGTTGGGCGTCCAGACGGTGCTTGGGGATCCCGAACCGAGAAAGCTCTCACATATTTCCTCAACCATAGAAATATGGATTTTGATGGTGAATTTTCGCAAAATGAATATCTCGAGGTTGTCGAGCAAGCAAAATATATTGCCCCCGAAGCGTCCAGGTTGAAGTTATGTAAAAAGGGAAGGTTCCCTAGAAAAAATTCATTTGAAAGATCATCAGAAGATACTTCAAAATTTACAGTACGAATTCAGTCTGGGGACTATGATGGTGCAGACTATACATCAAAAGAAGCAAGAAATAGTGTCTTCAGTTCAGCGAAGTTTATCAACTTTATTAAGCAGCGAGCGGAATTGAGAAACTGCCGTAATATTGCATATGGCAAAACATACGCATTAGATTTTGATGTCAAGGTATCTCATTTCAGCGCGGATTAGATTTTTCAGATCCATGCAGGCCGTTCGCAACAGTTCAGCGAATTTGACCGCTTATCAAGACGCAATCAGATTGATCGTGGGGCAAGAATTCAACAATGTCGCAGTATACCGAGGGGATTGGCTAAACGAATGGCTTAGTTTCCGCATCGTGTTTCGCGCAGGTCGAGCTGACAAGACATTCTTTCGCTTCTATGTAAATGGTGAAGAAACGTTCACCACTGAAGAGCGAAATGCTTCTTACACCTACTCCAAGAAGGGCGCGAATCTTTCGTTTGGTCTTTATAGAGGAAAGAACCCGAACTCTGTCGAGGCGTCTTATCGGAACATTAAGTTGTCAAAAGGGGATCTAGGACAGCCATAGTGCAAGTCGGGTTTTTAGGGTCTTATTCCCCTCAAACGTGCATCACATAAAACCCGTTACCCCACGTTCAACATTTGTTATTGGCAGCTATCTCGCGGAAAGGTTGACGCGTAACGGTTCAATCGTAGCGACGGCAATCTTCAATCACCAGACCGTCGCGTGGCAGCTCACCAATGCTGACCACTTCAATCGCGCCCTTCATCTTCAAGGTCGATTGCACGGCGCTTTCAAATGCACTCGCATCAGTTGTGGCGCTTTCAATCTGCACCGTCAGGACATCTTTTTCTGCTTCACGGCTCGCCACTACGCGCGCGCGCACGATGCCTTCATGGCTCGCTACCAGATCAGCAACCTGTTCAGGACGCACGAACATACCTTTGATCTTGGTCGTTTGATCAGCGCGACCCATCCAGCCTGTGATGCGCATATTCGTGCGGCCGCATGGCGAGGTGCCTGTCATGACAACACTGAGATCGCCTGTCGCAAAGCGAATAAGCGGGTAGTCGGGGTTCAGCGATGTGACGATGACTTCGCCAACTTCGCCCGGCTCAACTGGGATGCCTGTGCCAGGGGTGACGATTTCTAGGATGATGCCTTCATCCACGATCATGCCTTCTTGCGCTTGGCTTTCATAGGCCACGTTGCCAAGGTCTGCAGTCGCGTAATTTTGCAGGCAGAGAATACCACGGTCTGCATACTCGGCGCGCAAGCTCGGGAAGAGCGCGCCGCCGCCAACAGCAGCTTTGGTGATGCCAAGCGCAACGCCCATCTCATCGGCCTTATCGAGGATCACCTTAAGATAGTCTGGAGTACCAGCATAAGCAGTCGACCCAACGTCCTTAGCGGCGCGCACTTGCAATTCGGTTTGACCCGTTCCCGCAGGAACTACAGTCGCGCCGACAGCGCGTGCGCCATTCTCGAAGATAGAGCCAGCAGGGGTCAAATGATAGCCGAAGCAGTTCTGAACAATGTCACCTTTTCCAATACCAAGCGCATGCAAGAAACGACCAATACGCCACCAATCATGGGTGATGCCTCCGGGTTCATAGATCGGACCTGGAGATTGAAAGATATGCGCAACGTTAGAAGTGTTGATGCCACCAAAAGGCGGCTTTTCTACCTGCCATTTCAGCAGTTCGGACTTGCGCAAAATAGGAAGTTTCGCGAGATCGTCGATACCAGCAACACCGCTTGCATCCAGACAATTTCCGTCTGCACTGGTCGCGCACGCGAGTTGCTCCATCAACGCGGCGCTTTGCTGTGTGGCGCGCTCATCAGCGGAGCGTGTCTCAAGCGTGTCGAAATAATTGGTCATGAAGGGCAGCTCACTAATGGAAGGGATGTTAGGGGCGGATCAGCTCAGCCAACGCTTGCGACGACGGTAAGAGCGCACATCTCGGAACGACTTGCGGCCCTCATCGGACATGCCGAGATAAAACTCCTTCACATCAGGGTTTTCGCGCAGCTCTGCAGCAGGACCATCCATGACTACGCGACCGCTCTCTAGAATATAACCGTAATGCGCATAGCGCAGAGCGACGTTGGTGTTCTGCTCCGCAAGTAAAATGGTTACGCCTTGCTCTTCGTTGATCTTTTTCACAATCTCGAAAATCTGTTCAACAAGTTGCGGTGCGAGACCCATGGAAGGCTCATCTAGTAGAACCGTTTCAGGGCGCGACATCAATGCACGACCCATCGCAACCATCTGCTGCTCACCACCAGAGGTATAGCCCGCTTGCGATTTGCGGCGTTCTTTCAAACGTGGGAAGTAATCATAAACCATCTCAAGATCAGCAGCGATAGCGCCCTTGCCGTCCTTGCGTGTGTAGGCCCCTGTGAGCAAATTTTCCTCAACGGTAAGGTGCTCAAAACAGTGACGGCCCTCCATCACCTGAATAACACCAGAACTTACAAGATCAGCAGGATCGCGCCCTGCAAGATCAGCGCCGCGATAACTAACAGAGCCTTTGGTGATGTCACCGCGCTCCGATTTCAGCAGGCCGGAAATGGCTTTCAAGGTCGTTGTTTTGCCAGCGCCATTGCCACCTAGCAAGGCAACAATTCCGCCTTTGGGCACGGACAGGCTCACGCCTTTCAACACAAGGATCACGTGGTTGTAGATCACTTCAATGTTGTTCACTTCGAGCAGTTTTTCTGTCGTCGGAGCAGAATCTAGCATGTTAAACGCCTGTCATAAATTTCGGTTAGGATGGTCCGGCAAACGCGATGCCTGCCGGACCAAGAGGAGTTTAGTTACAACGACCTTCGATAGCGTTTTCGTCGGCATACGCCTTTGAATCAGCCATGATCAACGGCTCAATAATTGCATTGTCGGACGCCTCAAATTCAGAGACTAAAGACCAGCTCTGCGCTGCTGCATCCCACTGAGAAACCGCCGCCATGCCACCGCCACCGTGGTTTTCACAAGTCACTTGGAACTCAGGACCAAAGCCTGGCAATCCAGCTGCGGCCATGACTGCCTCATCAATCTTCAATGCTTCCATCGCATCGCGCATCATTGCTGGCGTTATGTCCTTCGTACCGTTTGCAGCTTGAGCAGCTTTCGCAGCTTCAGCGGCCAAGAATGCAGCGTAGACACCACGATTGTATAGGACTGTACCGATTTGATCACCCGCACCTGCAGCTTTGCCAGTGTCTAAAACGTGTTTCTGGATATCCGCAAAAACTGGAAAGTCGTTGCCTACGTTATGAAACTGTAGCGCCTTATAGCCGTTCGCGCCGTCGCCAGCGGGAATTACGTCAAGCTCGGCTCCAGACCACCAGATGCCCATGAAGTTCTCCATTGGGAAACGGATGTTTGAGGCTTCCTGAACAGCCACTTGGTTCATAACACCCCAGCCCCAGAACAGAACGTAATCAGGACGCTCGCGTCGAATTTGAAGCCACTGCGATTTTTGTTCCTGTCCAGGATAGTCAATTGCGATGGTGTTCAGAGAGAAGCCCTCTTGCGCAGATAGTGCCTCAAGCGTCGGAATCGGTTCTTTTCCGTATGCACCATTGAAATGCAAAAGCGTGATTTTTTTGCCCTCAAGCGAACCGCCCGCTTGCTTTTTGAAGTGGTTGACACCGACTGAGGCACCATCCCAGTAATTGACGGGATAGTTGAAGACATGGCTGAATACTTTACCATTTTTAGCAGAAGTACGACCGTAACCCATGGAGTGAATTGGGATGCCATCAGCAGTAGCTTTAGGAATCAACTGGTAAGTTATTCCAGTCGAAAGCGGTTGATAAACCAAAGCGCCTTCGCCCTTTGTAGACTCGTAACACTCAACGCCTTTTTCAGTGTTATAGGCTGTTTCGCATTCCAATAGTCTCGCTGGAATACCACCGATACCACCATCACGCTCGTTCAATAGTGTGAAGTAATCCGCATAGCCGTCTGCGAATGGAATTCCTCCAGCCGCGAACGGACCTGTACGATAAGAAAGTGATGGGAACACAAGATCTGCCATAGCAGGGCCTGCGGCCATCAGCGCTGTGAGCGCCATTGTTGTTAGTTTCATCTTCATCGGGGTTTTCCTCCCATGGTTAGTCCGATGTGTGGGGCATTCGCCCCTTATTGTTCTTTGGCCCCGCGCTTTAATGCGGGAAGGGCCAAAGGCGTAATTTCTCTTTCGCAACGCGCCAAAGTTGGGCGATGCCATGCGGCTCTGCAATCAAGAAGATAATGATAAGCGCGCCGACAATGATCAACTGAATGTGCGCAACGATGTCTGTGGGCCAGCCGAACATATCCACGCCAACGAGCTTCAGCGCAACTGGCAGAAGCACAAGAAAGGCAGCACCAGCAAAGGAGCCGAAGATAGAACCAAGGCCACCAATGATAATCATGAACAGAACAAGAAAAGACTTTTGAATGCCAAAACTATCACCTGCTTCGGCTGCGCCAAGATAGACTGCAAAGAACAGCGCGCCAGAGATGCCAATGAAGAAACCAGACACTGCAAAAGCACTCAGCTTCGCTTTCAGCGGGTTCACCCCAATAATCTCCGCCGCAATATCCATATCGCGGATCGCCATCCACTTGCGCCCTTGCATCCCACGCGTGAGATTACGCGCGATAATCGCACTGATAGCCAAAAAGACGAGGCAGAACAGATAGGTCGCCCAAGCGTCGGTGTTCGCACCCGTTACAGGCACGCCAAATACAGTGCGCTCCGGTGCGTTGATCTGACCAGAGGCAGAATAGTTGTAGAACCAGCTGACCTTATTAAAGAGCCAGACGAGAAAGAACTGCGCAGCAAGGGTCGCAACAGCCAAATAGAAGCCCTTAATCCGAAGAGACGGCAAACCGAACGCAGTGCATACAATCGCAGTAATACCCCCGGCCGCAATCACATGGAAAAAGATGTTCACTTCTGGAAATGCCGTCATCAACTTATAGCAGGCATAGGCACCCACGGCCATAAAGCCGCCGGTCCCCAGCGAAACTTGTCCGCAATACCCTGTCAGAATGTTCAACCCGATTGCCGCAATCGAATAGATAAGGAACGGCAATAAAAACGCGTTCGCCCAATAATCATTGATCAGGAATGGAATGACCCCAAAGGCAACCGCCAAAACCACATAGTAGCGATAACGATCAAACTTGATCGGAAAGGTCTGATTGTCATCAGTGTAGGACGTCTTGAAATCGCCAGCTTCACGATAAAACATAAAAAACGTCCTTCATCTTGCCAATAAACTCTAGAGGGGTCGCACTTACGACGGGGGAAAAGCCCCCTCTTCTATACCCTCTCAATGATCTTCTCCCCGAATAGGCCTTGCGGGCGGAACACCAGAAAGATCAGGGCAAGCACATACGCAAACCAGTTCTCAGTCGCGCCACCAACCATCGGGCCAATCGCGAACTCAAACAACTTCTCGCCAACGCCGATAATAAGACCACCGACAATCGCTCCGGGAATAGACGTAAATCCACCCAGCATGAGAACAGGGAGCGCTTTGAGTGCGATCAAGGAAAGCGAGAATTGCACCCCCGATTTCGTTCCCCACATTATCCCTGCCACCAAAGCGACGAAACCCGCAACAGACCAGACCATGATCCAGATAAAGTTGAGCGAAACACCCACGGACAAAGCCGCTTGGTGATCATCCGCGACAGCCCGCATTGCGCGGCCCTCTTTGGAGTACTGCGAGAAGATCACAAGACCACCAACCAAAAGCGCGGCAATCACGGTCGCCACGATATCAAGGTTGTCGATAAAGAAACCGTAGTCAAAGATGTTGAACGTATAGCTATCAATCGCCTCGTTGATGCCCTGCGGCAGACCAACATCGAGCTTCTTGATCTCCGAATTCCACATCAAATCGCCCACGCCCTCAAGGAAGTAGGCAAGACCGATGGTAGCCATGAACAGGATAATCGGCTCCTGCCCGACCAAGTGACGAAAGATATATTTCTGCACAGCCCAAGCAAACAGCACCATGACGGCGACAGTTAATATGATCGCAAGCAGCGCTGGCACTGTCCATCCAAAGTAGTGCACATCCGTGCCAAAGATCGCGTTGATCACGTGCGCGAAAGGCACTTGGCCCTTCATGATGCCCACCAGGGTCATCGCCGAAAACAGCGCCATAACCCCTTGGGCATAGTTGAAAATACCAGATGCTTTGAAGATCAAAACAAAGCCCAAAGCGACAAGTGCATACAGCACGCCTGCCATCAAGCCATTGAGGAACACTTCCATCGCAAAGACGAGTTGTTCGGGCATCACATCGCCTCCATTTTAAGTCGCGGGCAGATAAAATCAGTCATGAGCCACCCCTAAATACGCATCAATCACAGCTTGGTTGTTGCGAATATCACTCGGTGTGCCGTCACCAATCTTCTTGCCGTAATCCATCACAACAATGCGGTCAGAGAGGTCCATAACAACGCCCATGTCGTGTTCGATCAACGCGATCGTGGTGCCAAATTCGTCGTTCACATCCAGAATAAAGCGGCTCATGTCCTCTTTTTCCTCAACATTCATACCCGCCATTGGCTCATCCAGAAGCAAGATCGACGGCTCCGAGACAAGCGCGCGCGCCAGCTCGACTCGCTTCTTCAGACCATAGGGCAAACGTGCGACAGGAGTTTTGCGGATGTGCTGGATTTCCAAGAAGTCGATGATCTTCTCCGCCTTCTCGCGGTTCTCAATCTCTTCCTGCTCCGCCTTGCCGCGCCAAATCGCTTGCGCCAAAAGACCCGAATTCATCTTATTCAAACGCCCAGTCATGACGTTGTCCAGAACGGTCATGCCCTCAAACAAAGCGATGTTTTGAAAGGTGCGCGCGATACCTTGCTGCGCAACCTCATAAGGCTTCATCTGCGGACGCGGTTTACCATGAAACAGAACCTCACCGTCTTGCGGCACATAAAAGCCCGAGATCACATTCAGCATCGACGATTTACCAGCGCCATTCGGCCCGATAATCGCACGGATTTCGCCCTCGCGAATATCAAACGAGATATCTTTGATCGCAACAACACCGCCAAAGCGCAGCGTGATGTTCTTCATCTCCATCACAACACCGCCAATCGTGCGGCCGTCTTCTGTGACGTAGCTAACTGTTGAGTCCAACATTATAAGTCCCTTATTCCGCAGCAATCTTTGACGCTGTGACAGGAACTACTGCCGCATCACGTATTTCAAGCGTCGCGCTGATTTCGCCTTTGCGGCCGTCCTCATACGTCACTTCGGTTTCTGTGTAGATTTCCGGTGATCCGTCATAAAGCGCGTTCACCAAATCCTCGAACTTCTCACCAATGATCTTGCGACGCACCTTTTGCGTGCGCGTCAACTCGCCATCATCCGCATCCAATTGCTTGTGCAAAACCAAGAAGCGGTGGATCTGACAGCCCGACAACATAGGATCTTCGGCAACAGATTTATTCACTGTCTCTACATGTTCTTGGATCGTCTCAAGCACGCGGGGATGGCCCGCAAGCTCTTGGTAAGAGGCATAAGCGATGTTGTTGCGCTCAGCCCAGTTACCGACCGCTGTAAGGTCAATGTTGATGAATGCGGTGCACCGATCTTTGCCAGCACCGAAAACGACAGCCTCAAGAATGTTGGGGTAGAACTTCAACTTGTTCTCAACGTATTTCGGCGCGAACAGTGCGCCGTCAGACATGTTCGCCACATCCTTCGCACGATCAATGATGCGCAGATGGCCTGTGCCTTCTTCGATGAAACCAGCGTCTCCCGTCGCGACCCAGCCTTCTGCATTTTTGGTATCCGCTGTACTTTCGGCGTTCTTGTAATACTCAACGAACGTCCCCTCAGAGCGGTAAAAGACTTCACCGTTCTCAGCGATCTTCAATTCAACGCCGGGGGAAGGAACCCCAACAGTGTCAGAGCGCACTTGCCCATCAGGTTGCTGCGTGATGAAGACAGACGCTTCGGTCTGACCATAAAGCTGTTTTAAATTAATTCCGAGCGAACGGTAGAAATCAAAAATCTCAGGCCCAATCGCTTCACCAGCCGTGTAGCCAATACGCACACGCGTGAAACCAAGCGTGTTCTTAAGCGGACCATACACCAGTAAATCACCCAGCTTATACTTCAGCTTGTCCATCGCACCGACGGTCTCACCATCAAGGATCGCAGGGCCAACTTTCTTGGCATGTGCCATAAAATAATCGAACATGCGCTTCTTCACCGGCGACGCATCTTCCATGCGGATCATCACAGTGGTGAGCTGTGTCTCGAACACGCGTGGAGGGGCGAAATAATAAGTTGGACCAATCTCGCGCAGATCAGTCATCATCGTATCAACGCTTTCAGGGCAGTTGACGCAGAAGCCAGTCCAATAGGCTTGGCCGAGGGAGAAGATGAAATCACCAACCCAAGCCATGGGAAGATAAGCGAGGATATCTTCGCCCGCGCTCAAACTATCAAACTCAGACGAATGCCGCGATGTCTCGATAATATTGCGATTGCTTAGGACAACGCCTTTGGGTTTGCCCGTGGTACCCGAGGTATAGAGCATCACGCATGTGCTGTCGTAATTGAGCGCTTCGCGGCGGCGGTTCAGCTCTGGCATCAACTCGCCCAAAGCAGCGCGGCCCGCATCTTGCACCTTGGAAAACTGATGCAAGATAGCGTGATCGTATTTGCGCAAACCACGTGGGTCGAGGTAGATCATCTGCTCGAACTGGCTCAGACCTTCTTGGACGTCAGTGACTTTATCCACCTGCTCTTGATCAGCCGCGATCACAAAACGTGCGCCGCAATGATCTAGAACATAAGCCATCTCATCAGCGGAGGCGTCAGAATACAAAGGCACAGGCACAGCGCCAACAGATTGAACAGCGACCATCGCCCAATACAAATACGGACGATTGCGCCCAATGATGGCGATAAAATCACCCTCAGCAGCGCCTAGTGACAGCAACCCAAGTGCAAGTGCATCGATCTCATCAGCAGCCTCAGACCATGTCCAATTCTGCCAGATGCCCAGCTCTTTTTCACGGTAGGCCGCTTTGTCACCAAACTCGACCGCGTTCCGTTGCAATAGCGCTGGTACGGAAGTCAATCCGTTCACGCCTTCAGACGTTTGTGTCAACGATGTATCCTCCCGTTGCTCGCTGTGCGCGAACATGGCCTCTTTTTGCGACTCGCTCTGCATACCGCGTCAGACAGTTCGTGAAGGTCAACTTTTTCTATAAGTTTTCTGAAACCTAACGAATTGTAACAGCCTCGCAGCAGGGCTTTTCGCACCCCTTCAGACAATGCTACGCAACAGCCTATGAAACGCACAGATAGCCATGACACGATGATTGCAGCTGGATTGAACCTGATCCAACAAGCTATGTCGATTTTCGATTCCGACCTGCGTTTGGTGCTGATCAATCGACCAATGCAGCAGATGTTCAATCTGCCTGACAAGCTGATCGAAACTGGTGTGAGTTTTGAAACAGTTATCCGCTTTCTCGCTGAGGCTGGTGAATACGGTGAGATTGACGACCTCGAGGAGTTCGTCGCCGTACGTGCTGAGCTCGCCCTCGCGTTCGAGCCGCATTATATGGAACGCACCCGCGCCAACGGTCGCGTGATCAGCGTTGAGGGCGCGCCTTTGCCCGAAGGTGGTTGGGTGACAGTCTACACAGACATCACGGAGACAAAGCAACAAGAAGCGCTGCTGAGAACCCGTTCTGAAGCACTCAGCGAACAGGTCTTGGCCCGCTCCGAAGAGCTCGCATCGACCAACCGCGCACTCGCCTCTAGCAATGCCGCTTTGGAGGAGACCAAGCACCAACTTACACAAATGGAGGCGCGCACACGTCTCACAACACAAATGATGCCCGCACATATAGCGCACCTAGATCTTGAACAGCGCTACACGTTTTCCAACCACCGTCTCAATGATGTGATGCCGGGCAGTTCCGATGATTTGGTTGGCCGCACAGCGCGGGAGGTGTTAGGCGACGCAAACCACACAAGTATCGCACCTTTCTTGAGGCGCGCTTTCGATGGCACACCTTCGGTCTTTGAATTCACACATGATACCAGTTCGCGCCGTATCCGCGTCGCGTTCACACCGGAAACGACGCAAGACAAGGTCGCAGGTGTCTATGTTCTATCCATGGACGTCACCGAAGAAACCCAAGCGCGCGTCGCGTTGCAACAAACCCGCAGGCGCGAAATGGCGGCACAACTGACCAGCGGTTTGGCGCATGATTTCTCCAATCTGCTCACCATCATTCTTGGCATGCAAGGCAAATTGGAGCGGATGGATAATCTGCCCCCTGAAGCGGATCATCTCATCACGGCGACCCTTGCCGCTGCGCGTCGTGGGGCTGGATTGCTGCACCGGATCGCCGACATGACAAGTCCACGCATCTTTCGCCCAGTGCCCACGCAGCTCTCAACGTTTCTATCTGAACTGCACACGATGGCGACGCCAACCTTGGGGCAGGATCACCACCTTGATATCCAATGCGACACAGCTGACGGCAGCTTCAATCTGGACTCAGGGATGCTGCAAGACAGCCTCTTGAACCTGATCCTGAACGCGCGCGATGCTGCGCCAGAGGGCACAACAATTACCCTAACCGCGCGCGCTGTGCGCGACACTTGGCTAGAGCTGGAAATTGCAGACAAAGGCCTAGGATTTTCCGAACAAGCACTCGGTCAAGCCTTACAGCCATTCTTTACGACCAAGGGCGGCGAAGGATCGGGCCTCGGTCTCGCGATGGTCTATGACATGACTAAGCTCGCAGGCGGCGATCTGAGGCTGTTCAACAAAGAGGGCGCACATGTCGTGATACGCCTTCCACTTAGACCTGCGGATCAACAGATTCCCCCCGGCCTTGTGCTACTTGTTGAGGATAGCGAGGATCTCCGCATGTCGATTCGTGACATGTTGATTGCGCAGGGGCATTTGGTACTGGAAGCAACCTCTGTTCATGAGGCCGAAACGCTTCTAAGCACCGTTCCGGATATTGCCTATGTGCTCTCAGATATACATCTGAGCGGCGCGCGAACAGGGCTGGATCTGGCGCAAACCACATGGCAGCCTATTACATTGATGACGTCCCTCCCCGCCAGCGATCAACTGCATCAAGCCGCAGCCAAGAACGGTGCATTTTTGCACAAACCCTTCACAAGAGACGCCTTGCGCGCTGCCTTAGCCTCCGCGGTTCTCAAAGGAACACCAAATGAGTGATATGCCCCTTGTGACAATTCTGGACGACGAACCAGAGATCCGCGAAATTCTGTCCGACAGGCTGGAAGACGCAGGCTTTCGCACGATGAGCTTTGGCCGTGCGCGCGAATTCGAAGCAGCGCTTAAAACGCTGACACCAGACGTGTGCTTGGTGGACCTTTCCTTGCCTGACACAGACGGGCTGACCCTCGTGCACCGGCTGGCGTTGGAGCTGGGCGCGATTGTCATCATCATTTCTGGCCGCTCACAAGTTCAAGACAAGGTGACAGGGCTTGAGCTGGGCGCGGACGACTACATCATCAAGCCATTCGATCCCTCCGAGGTGGTCGCCCGAATCCGCGTGCGCTTGCGTAAAAGCAGGCCTACCGAAACCACGTCCACCACAGCGCGTTTCTCTGGTTGGACTGCCTCCTTTGATCGCTATATTCTAGAGGATGGTACGGGCGAGCAAATCACATTCAGCCACGCAGAAGGCGAGGTGCTACGCCTGTTTCTCGAAAGCCCCAAGCGATTGATTTCACGCGCTCATATGCAAGACATGCTGGGTGGAGGCGCAGGCGACAGCTTTGACCGCGCGATGGACGTCCGCATCTCTCGCCTACGGACTAAACTGAAAGAAGATCCGAAGAACCCTCAGTTGATCAAAACTATCTACGGCGCTGGGTACATTTTCTTAGGGGACGTTGAATGGCAATAGTGCTGTCACAAATGGAGGGTCGTGGTGGGTTCGAACTATCGACCTACTCATTAAATGTACGCCCAGACGTGTTTTCGCCCAATTTCTCAAAACCACGCTCGGTTGACAAAAATATCTTAGAAACAATGTATTAAGTTGAAGTGAGCTACACTTGCCTCGCTTGTTTCTTGTCACTGAGAATTCTCTAGTACTTAGCCAGACACTTAGAAGATCAACCTAAACCTCTCCACAAACGCAGGTGAGTTGAACCAGAAGCAGCCAGCTACACAAGGCAATTACCGTTCTAATTGGACCGGCCTACTTGAGCCAAAGTTCGGCAACGTATTGGTTCAAGAGCTAACCCACCCAAGCATAGAACGACTTCATCCATCACTTTCGAATACTCCTTATCGTGCAAAGCTCACGCTGGCGCTCCTTTCCAAACTTATGACGTTCGCTGAGATCTGGGAATGACGAGATCAGGGCACCAGCCCATGCAGTTACATCAAGAAGTACTGGGAACAATCGAGAGAGCGTTATCTTATCCGAGAAGCACTTGGACGTTTGGGTGCCGCAATGTCCGAGCTTGTTGATGAAGGTGCCCTCTGGCCAGATATGGCTCACGCAATATCTCTACTTTTACTGACAGGAGCTAGAAAGGGCGAAGTTTTGAGCTTTGAGTGGGAGTGGGTATCGCTGGACCAAAATGTCATTCGACTGTCAGACAGTAAGACCGGCAGAAAGCCCCTATAATTAAGCAGTGCCGCAGTTTCTTTGTTAGAAATACCAAAGAAAGAAAACTGCTACACAAAGTCCAATATGTGTTTCCAGGCCGCGATGGCAACAAGCCACTCGTCGACATCTCCAAACCCTGGGTAGCAATTTGTGAACTTGCCGAACTCCAAGGTATTTGGGTTCACGACCTTCGGCACACAGCAGCCAGCATCGCAGTAGGGCAAGGAGCCGGGCTGCCTGTAGCCTAGACGAACCTGCGGGACACTTCCGTTGTTACTGTAGCTTGTCTCTGAGCGCTT
>Ga0209533_1000485_pt1 | contig 38488 bp, 39 predicted proteins | sample COG_04_FD_184748 | JGI IMG/M metagenome (GOLD analysis project Ga0209533, IMG submission 184748) | Pelagic Microbial community sample from North Sea - COGITO 998_met_04 (SPAdes) (version 2) | ecosystem: Environmental > Aquatic > Marine > Neritic zone/Coastal water | place: Helgoland, sampling...
ACACAAATGAAGACACAAATGAAGACACAATTGAAGATGATAATGATTTATTTGAACAAACTGAAAATGTAAGTGATGAATCAAAAACGGATTAATAATTATTCAATTATAAACAATGGTTCAAAAATAAAATGATATGTACTTAATGCTATTAATATTACAATTACTAATATTAATAATTCATCATTTATAAAACCTCCTGAAATTACTTTTTCAAGAAAATTTTTATCGGGATTCATAAAATAGAATAATATTTGAGTTACTAAAAGTATAATCACAATTTTATACATTTCTTTTAAATAATTTTTATATTTATCATCTAAATCTAAATTTAAATTTACGACTGCCATTATATACTATTTATATATTTTTTCTTAAAAATAATCTTATAAATAAACATAAAAATGCGTAATAATAAATAAAGAACTTTATTTATTATAATTAATGGATATTCAAAAAGAAGTTATGAATATATTATTAAACAATAAGAATGAAAAAAAAGTAGAAGAAAAAGAGGAAAACGAATTAAATTTGGAAGACAGACTTTATTTAATGTCAAAAAATATAGATAGTTCAGTTAAAATGCAGATTTATAATAATTTAATAAAAAATAAAAATTTATTAATAGAAGAAAATAGTTCTCAAATAAATGATTATGTATTTAATGATGTTGAATTTTTTAATGATCATTATTCAAATGAAAATGAAACTTTATTTGATAAAATAAATCATTGTCAAACAAAAGTAGGTAGTTTATTATTAGAAAAAATTATTAAGAAACCTACCAATGATATTACTATTTTAAAAAGAAGACAAGACTATATAAAAAAAATACAATTTATTTATGATGATTTATCTATATTATTAAATAAAATAAAAACAATTGAAAATGATATTATATGGTTTTGGGATGAATCAAAATTAAATCATATTGATTCCATGCATGATATGATATATTTTAATTGGAATTTTTTACCAGTGATTAATATTAATGATAAATTAAATAATTCAAGTGAAGCATTATTAATCAGTAATATATATAAAATTATTATATCACCAATATTAACTTGTATTACACCTATCATTACGTTAATTACGCCTCTTGTATTAATGTTATGGTTTAATAAAAAAATGGATTCAAATATAAGTTACAAAACAATTATTTATAATTATTTTAAAACATTATGGAGTAATGACACAATGAAATTATTAATAAGTAGTCCTACAAAAGCATCAATGGCATCGTTATTAACAAAAGGGTTATATATATTTATGTATTTTCAAAATATATTTTATAGTATTCAATCATCAGCGAGTACAAATAAACTTATTAATATAATTCATGAAAAAATGAATAAAATGAATGAATATATAGATATTTCAAAAAAAATAGAAAATTTATGTTCAGATTTTGAATTATTAGATCTTACTAAATATTTAGGTTATAATAGAATAAATGAGGATAATAAATATTACAAAGATAATTTCTTTTTCCATGATGTATTTACACAATCACCAGGTTTTTTTACAAATAAAGGAGTAATATTAAAATTATTTAAAAATTTCAGAATGGTCAAATCAAGACTCATAGATATTTTTCAATTTAATGGTATAATTGATGTATTGTTTTCAAATTATTCTTTAATAAAAAATTCAAATAATGAATATCCATATACATATACAACTTATATTAATAAAAAAAAACCATCTTTAAAAATAGATAATATATGGCATCCTTATTTAATTGAAAAAGAAGTAGTAAAGAATTCTGTTATTATGAAAAATAATTTACTTATAACTGGCCCAAATGCTGCAGGAAAATCTACTTTTATTAAATCTGTAATAATTAATATTTTATTATCACAAACTATTGGAATAAATAGTTGTAAATTTTTTGAAATGTCTCCATTTCATTTAATTGAAACATATCTTCATATACCTGATATTAAAGGAAAATCTTCTTTATTTGAAGCAGAGATGTTTAGATCAAAAGAATATATAGAAAAAATAAAAAACATGGATAAGAATGAATTTTCATTTATTGTATTAGATGAAATATTTTCATCTACAAATTATATTGAAGGATTTTCTGGTGCTTATTCAATATTAAAAAATTTATCAAATTATAAAAACACTTTATTCATAGTTACTACTCATTTTACAGATTTAAAAATTTTAGAAAAAGATACACATAAAAGAATTAAAAATTATAAATTTACAGTAGATTATGATGACAATAATGATATCAAATTTAATTATAAATTAGAAAAAGGAGTTAGTTATCAATATATTGCTTTAGAATTATTAAAAAATAATGGTTTTGATAAAGAAATTTTAGAAGATGCAGTAAATATTTCTAAAAAAATTTCAAAATCAAAAATAAAAAAAACAATAAAAAAAAAATAAATATTTTTAATTGTGTATTATTTTTTTTATAATTAGTAAATATTTCATTATTTGTTATTTTTACTACATCTATATTTTTTAAAGATGTATTATTATCATCTTTATAATTATTTTGGTATGCTTTTAATAAATCTAAATAAACTTTATGAATCATATATGAATAAGTACTATAAATATTTTCGTTTAAAAAAAGATCTTAATATATATTTATATATTAATAAATGCTATTTAATTTAATCACTATTACACTTTTAATTTTATTAACTATTATTTTAATCATGTTATACTTTATATCAAGTGATTCAAGAAGAAATAAAAATAATATTAATATATGTGAAAGTAATATTATTTCTTTAAGAGATAAACTTCAAAATTTAGAAGAAAAAATAAATCAACAAAAATCTAATGAAAATTCTCAAATCGAAAATATGTTAAATCAATTTTCTAATATGAATGGTAATCTTTTAGATTCTAATGATCTCATTTCACCTTTACATGAATCAAATGACTATAATAGTAGTGATGATGAAAGTGATGATGATTCTCATCAAATTCAATTAATAAATACTGTTGAAAATGTAAATGAAGATGATTCTGATGAAGATTCTGATAATGACAATGATGATGACAATGATGATGATGATGATGATGATGATGATGATGATGATGATGATGATGATGATGATGATGATGATGATGATGATGACAATGATTCTGATAATGATTCTGATAATGATTCTGATGATGACAATGATTCTGATGATGGTAAAGATGATGATGATGGTAAAGATGATAAAGATGATAATGAAGATAATTCTGATAAAGATGATGATATTAATGATAATGAATCTAAAGAAGAAAATAATGAATCAATTTTAAAAATAATGAAAGAAAAAATGCCATCTATGGTAAAAGAAGTTGAAGTTACTTCAGATGAAATTAAAATTGAAAAAAAACCTCCTGTAAAAAAATATCCTAAAATAAGTTTATCAAAATTAGATGAAGGACATATTGAATTAGGTCCAGATAATGAAACTAACTATATTGTATCAAAAAATAAATTAGGAAGAAAATTTTGGAAAAAAGTTTCAGAATAAATAAAATTTTAATTAAATAATTATTTTTTTTAATTTTTAATGTTTATTATAATTATATGAATTGTAATAAAACAAGTAATAATAAATATTTTGATTGTCCCGCTTTAATGTCAGATGGTCGTATTATGACTGATTATAGATCTGCGACGACTTTAAATGATATGATCAGACTTAATAATAAGACATTATCAAGTTATGATTATAGAAATTTTTTAACTCATAATGCTGAATCTATTATGAAGATTAATAATGATTTTATAACTGAAAAAAATAGTTGTAAATCAGGAAAACTTGTAGAAGTACCATTTGCTCGTGTATGTGAATATAATACAAATGTTTGTGAATGCACTAAAACAAATCAAAGAATGGGTCTTGGATTAATGAATAAAGCAAGTCCTAATATTCAAACATGTAGTCCCCAAAATTCATCTAATTGTTATTTTAATGATGCTGAAAAAATGAATGTAGATTCTGATTTTTATAATGGACAAAATTCTCAATTTAATCAATTTGCTTCATATAATTAATTAATATAAAAATCATCAAAAAAAAATGCATAATTTTTAATCCTTTATCATAATAATTATTAATTAAATAATTTTTATAAAATTTTTTTAATTAATCAATTTATTTTTAAAAAAATATTATTATATTATAATATGAGTCTTGATTCTTTTGCAGGATTAAATTTTGATGATCCAGAATTAAAAAATATTATGGAAAATAGAGAAAAAACAATGTGTCCTCAATGGAAGACTACAAATAAAAATTTATCATTATGTGATATTAATATAATGAATAACCAAGATAATTCATTTATTTTAAATGGTGTTTTAAAAGAAAATTTATTAGAAAAGTCATTAAATAGAAAATTATTTATAAGATGGTGGGCTGCAAATACACCCACATTTAATAGTAATTTTTCAGGAAGTGGATTACCTTTTCCAAATGAAGAAATTGCTTTTGAAAATAGTAATAATATGGGTAAAGTTGAAGTTTCAAGAGGTAATTTTTCTTTTTCTATGAGATATCCAAATAGTTATTATATTAACATGGGTGCGACTTATGTTCCTCCTGAAGTTCAAATTCAAGTTTGTGATGTTAATGGAAAACATCTTAGTAATATTCAACATATTAATCTTGGTGAAGGAATACCATTTCGAACATTAACATGGCCAAATCAAAGAGATTGGAATAAAGGTGCTTTATTTTATAAAGTAGAAAATAATCATATTCGTAGTCAAGAACAAATATTAAAAGATTCTGCTTATCCAAAAGTAAATAAAATACCATCTAATTTTTGGGGTAAAAAACCTCCTTGTTAAATAAATTTTTTTTATAATAAAAATAAATTATAATGTTAAATTTTATTATTTATATTAATAACAATATAATTGTGGTTAATGTTTGAATCATAGTCAATAATTTTACAGAATCTGATTGTGGATATATATCTCCATAACCAACTGTTGTTGCTGTAATTACAGAAAAATATAATCTATTAAAAAATTTTTGTAAAAAAGATGGTTTTATTTTTTCTATATCAAGATCTTTTTTTGCAACTTCTTTTATTTCTTTTGTTGTGTCATCAATAATTTTTTCTCCTTTTTTAGATGTTTTTAATAATGGTTCATTATAATCATAAAATGTTTCTTTAATTTCTTTTTTAATTTTATCTTTTAAAAGTTCATCTTTAATTAATTGTTGAATATTATTAATACCACCAAAATTAGAATCATCAAATAATAAATAAAGAAATGTAAATAATAATATTAAACTAAATAAAATAATAATTTTATTTTTTATTAATATATTTTTATTTTTAATCATTATAATTAAAAGATATATTAATTTATGTTATTAATTTTTAATAAATATTAAAAATATTTTTAAGTTTATTAATTTAATATAAATTATAATTATTTAATTATATTATAAGAAATGCATGAATTATTTAATGCGATTATATTAAATAATATTAATTTAATTCATTTAATATTAAAAAATCCAAAAAATAATATAAATAATATATTTGAAAATAATGAAAATGCTCTATTTTTTAGTTTAAAAAAACAGAAAAATCTGGAAATAATACAAATTTTAATTAAATATGGTATTGAAATAAATCAAATTGATAAAGAAGGAAACACACCATTACATATTTCATTAAAAAATGGTTATAAAAATTTAAGTTTAATATTTTTAAAAAATGATTTTAAAATGATTAATCATATAAATAAATTAAATGAAAATGTGTTAACTATTGCAATAAAAAAAAAATATCGTGAAATCATATATGAAATATTTAAATATGATAATTTAGATATAAACTTTGTTGATAATAATAAAAATTCAATTTTAATTAATTTAATACAATATTTAGATGAAGAAATATGTATTGATATGGTTTCAAAATTTAAAATAAATTTAAATTATTTAAATTCATATGATTTTGATGCTTTAATTTTATCTATGTTAAAAAATTATGAAAAATTAGCAATTATTTTAATAAAAATGGGATCAAATTACAATTATAAAAATAAAAGTAATTTTAATTCAATTCAGATTGCTGAAAAAATGGGGTTTGAAAATTTTTTGAATCATGTTAAAGAAGCAAAAGAAGAATTAATTATAAAAAATTTAAAAAAACAATCAAGTTCTATAAATAATAATCAATTATTTTCTATGATTTATAATAACAATGAAGATTTTTGTATTCGTTATTTAAAAAAAAATAAAATTAATTTCGAAATACTTGACAAAAATAGTAATACATTACTAATTAACTCTATTAAATTAAATATGTTTGATTTATCAAATTTATTGATAAATATAGGTTCTGAAAAATTTATTAAACAAATAAATAATAATCGTGAAAATGCTTTATTAATAAGTTTAAAAAAAAAAAAATATTTTTTAGCATTGAACATTATTGAAAAAAAATGTTATGATATTAATTTAATTGATAAATATAATTGTAATGCTTTATTATTAAGTATAGATTCTGAAATTGAAGATTTATGTCTTAAATTGTTTAATGATAATAAAACTATAATACATGTAAATATTATTTATAATAATGAATATACACTTTTAATGTACGCATTATTAAATAATATGTTTAAATTATCATCAAAAATAATAGATAAAATAGATCATAAAAATTTAAATTTTATAAATAAAGAAAATAATTGTGCTCTAAATATACTTTTAAAAAAAAACAATTATAATTTGTTAAAACAAATATTATTAAAAAAAGAAATTAATATTGATATACATGATTCTAATGGTGAATCATTTTTAAATAAATTAATATGTTTAAAACATTTTGATTTAGTGGAATTTATTTTAAAAGAAAAGAAAGGTAATATATATTTTAAAAATAAAAATGGTGAAGATGCTTATTTTTTATTAAAAAAATTAAATATAAAATATCTATTACATTATTTTTAATTAATTTTGTTAAAAAATTATAAAAAATGATTTTTTATTTGATTAAAAAAATATAAAAACAATTACTTAAAGGTTTTATAATATATATATAATAAATATAGATGTCTAAAGATAAGATGAATGATTTTGATTGGGAAAATTTAACATGGGATGTTATAGATACTTATTTTAAACAAGATAAAGTATTAATAAGTCATCATTTAAATTCGTTCAATTATTTCATGGAAAAAGATTTACAGTCTATTATCAGAGAAAAAGAATTTAGTACGATTAAAATATATAATAAGGATAAATTTGATGAAGAAAAACAAATATATAGAGAAATTTATGAAATTGAATTTGGTAAATTGTATATAAGTAAGCCTGTATTATATGATAAACCTAACAAATTAATGTATCCAAGTGAAGCACGATTAAGAAAATTAACATATGGAGCAAATCTTTATATTGATATTTATCATAGAACAATAACAATTAAAGAAAATGGTGAAAAAGATGTTGAAAATCATCCTATGTTAGAAAAATATCCATCAGGACGAATGCCTATTATGGTAGGTTCTAAATTTTGTGTTTTAAATGATCAAAGTAATCTAAGTAAAAAAGAATTAGGTGAAGGGATGTTTGATGATGGTGGTTATTTTATAATTAAAGGTAATGAAAAGGTAATTATAAGTCAAGAGAAAGTATGTGAGAATAAAATTTGTTGTTTTCCGGAGAAATCATCAATAAGTAAATATTCAGATAAAGCAGAAATATGGAGTGTTACTCCAAATAATCCATCAGTTGTTTCAAAAATTGTTATGCATATGAAAATTATGAAAGATAATAGTGGAAATACAATTTATGTAAAAACAAAGAGATTTAAACAGGATATTCCACTCATTATATTATTTAGAGCATTAAATTATATTTCAGATAAATCAATTTTAGAATTAATTGTTTATAATACATCATCAAGTAATAATAATGAAATGATTAATTTATTAAATGCATCTATAGATGAATCAAAAGAAATTAATACTCAAAAACTTGCGTTGGAATATATTTCAAAATATATAAATGGAATTCAGGCTACTAAATATAAAACAAATAAATGTCGTTTAAAATATACATTTGAAGTCTTACTTAATGATTTATTTCCTCATGTTGGTGAATCACCTATTAAAAAAGCATATTTCTTAGGATATATGGTAAATAAAATGTTAAATGCCAATTTAAAAAATGCGTATGATGATCGTGATTCATTTTTGAATAAACGTGTTGAGACAAGTGGTGAATTAATGGCACAATTATTCAGGGCTTATTTTGGACGCTTTATTAAAGAATTAAAAGCAGATTGTGATAAAGATATGTTGGCGGGAAGAATGTCTGAATTACCACACAATTTAGTAAAAAAAATAAAACCAAATTCAATTGAAAGAGATATTAATTATGCGTTAAGTACTGGAAGTTGGGGATTAAAAAATAAAAATCCAAGAAAAGGAATTGCTGCAATTTTATCACGATTAACGTATTTACAGACATTAAGTACATTACGTCGAGTGGTTTCTCAAGCAGATAAAGTTGGAAAACAAGTTGAACCTCGTCGTCTTCATTCGACTCAATGGGGTGTAATTTGCCCATTTGAAACTCCAGAGGGTGCTTCAATTGGAATTGTAAAAAACATGGCACTTATGTGTCATATTACAGTACCATGTTCGACAGATATAATAATTTCATTATTGGAGGAATTAGGTGTTATAATTATTGAAGAAATGAGACCATTAGATGTTTATGACAGTGTTAAAATATTTATTAATGGTGACTGGTATGGACAAACAATGGAACCACAAATAATTGTACCTAAATTAAAAGAATACAGAAGAAATGGTGTTATTAACCCATATATATCGATTACTTGGAATATTGAACAAAAAGAAATACAAATTTATAGTGATAGTGGTCGTTTATGTCGTCCATTATACATTGTTGAAGATGGAAAATTAAATATTAATAACGAATTTGTGTCAAAAAATATTAAACAAAATAATTGTAAATGGAGAAATATTATTAATAATAAATATAATGATCCGGAATTGAATAATCAAAAACCTATTATTGAATATGTAGATATTAATGAGACAAATACATTAATGATTGCGATGAGTAAGGATAATTTAGATGCTAATTCCAAAGAAAATTATGCGTATTATAACTATACACATTGTGAAATTCATCCATCAATGATTTTGGGTGTATTGGCAACTAATATTCCATTTTCAGAACATAATCAATCACCAAGAAATCTTTTTCAGGGAGCGATGGGAAAACAAGCAATGGGAATTTATAATACAGCATTTTTAAATCGTATGGACACAAACGCACATATATTACATTATCCTCAAAAACCTATTGTCAATACTGAACCGAGTAAATATGTACACAGTGACACATTACCAAGTGGTCAAATGCCTATTGTTGCCATTGCGTGTTACACTGGATATAATCAGGAAGATTCACTTATTTTTAATCAAAGTGCTATTGATAGAGGTTTATTTAGTTCTTCATTTTATCGTACATATGTGGATGAAGAAAAGAAACATAGTGCAACATTAGAAGATGAAAAATTTTGTAAGCCTCAAAAATTTTATCCGAATGGTAAGATTTACACAGAAAAAATGAGTTATGGAAGTTATGATAAATTAGATGATAATGGATTTGTTAAAATTGGTGAATATGTAGATGGTAATGATGTTATTATTGGTAAAGTAACGATGTTAAAGGATGCTATTGAAGGAGAACCTAAAGCACGTGATTTAAGTAAATTGATTCGAATGAATGAGTCAGGAATTGTAGATAAAATTTATAAAAATCAAAATGGAGATGGATATGCCTTTTGTAAAGTGCGTGTTCGTTCTGATAGAATACCTGAAATTGGTGATAAATTTAGTTCAAGACATGGTCAAAAAGGTACAATTGGTATGACATATAAACAAGAAGATATGCCTTACACAAAAGATGGTATTGTACCTGATTTAATTGTTAATCCAAATGCTATTCCAAAAAGAATGACAATTGCTCAATTTATTGAGTGTATTTTTGGAAAAGTTGGTGTATTAAGTGGTAGTGAAATGGATGCTACACCTTTTCGTAAAACAAATGTTGAAGATATTAGTCCAATTTTAGAAGAAATGGGATATAATGGTGCTGGTACGGAAGTACTTTATAATGGTAAAACTGGAGAACAAATAAAAGCCAATATTTTTATTGGACCTACCTTTTATTATCGATTAAAACATCTTGTAGAAGATAAAATTCATGGTAGAGCAACTGGACCTTATCAATTACTTACGATGCAACCTGCTGAGGGAAGATCTCGTGATGGTGGATTACGTTGTGGTGAGATGGAACGTGATTGTTTATTATCACATGGCGCTGTTCAATTTTTAAAAGAAAGAATGTTTGATTCATCTGATAAATATTATGTATGGATTGATAAGGAAACGGGTATGATTAGTCCTGTTAATCCAGATAAGGGTATTTATAAATCATTATATAGTGATAATCAAACACGATTTGCTAAAGTTCAAATACCTTATGCTTCAAAATTATTTATTCAAGAATTACAATCAATGCATATTAATCCTCGTTTATTTACCAAGTAAATAAATATATTATTTTTTTATAAAATATAAAATATATTATTAATTTTTATAATATTTTTTAAAAATTAAAAAAAATGAATTTACTCTCTAGTTAAGAAATAGAGATGTGTGATCATGGTGTTTATAATCATCAAATATATTTAGAATGTTGTAAAAAATATTTTGGTTGTTGTTTTTGTCATAACGAAAATAATGATCATATAACTAATAAACATAATATAAGTCATATAAAATGCATAAAATGTAATACAAAACAACCTGTTGCTAATAATTGTGCTAATTGTAATGTACAATTCGCAAAAAAATTTTGTGAAAAATGTTATGTGTGGTCAAATTCAACTATTGAACACTGTAACGATTGTAATAAATGTTATATTAATTTAACTGACAAAATATATCACTGTCATGGATGCAATAAATGTTATTATAAAAATCCATTTAATTATCATAAATGTTCATTAAATCAAGGCGATTATGAATGTCAAATTTGTTTTGAAAAATTAAAAATGTCAAATCAAGAATATTTTTATCTAAAATGTAATCATATTATTCATAAAAAATGTTATAATGAATACCTAAAATCATGTAAAAATAATGAAAAATTACCTACATGTTGTTTATGTAGAAAATTAATGTTACCTTCTTCTAATTTTGAAAAAGAATTTGATCAAAAATTAGAAAATTGGAAAGTATTAGAATGTCAAGAAAATTGGATATCTTATTTTCAATGTAATGATTGTGAAAAAAAAAATATCGCAAAATATCATCCAAAATATATTAAATGTATTGACTGTAAAAGTTATAACACGAATAATATATCAATTGTTAAATAAATAATCTCGTTGTAATACATATTGTTGTTAATATAAAAAAATTTAACATATTCTCATAGTTACTTATTTTATTTTCTAATTTTTTATAATTATTTTCATTAACATTTATTATATCTCCTAATATTTCCTCTAAATGATCTGTTTTTTCAATATTTTTTTTTATAATCACTTTTAATGTTTTATTTGACATATAATCTAATGGTGTCATTCCTTCATCATTCTTTTCATATAATAAATAAAAATTTGTTTCTACTAAAAATGTATCAATTAAATTCTTATTATTTAATTTAAATATCATATGCATAAAATTATTATGATGATGATCTCTTGAATATAAAATAGTATTAATAAATATATTATTATTTTTATTTTCTACACCAAACTCTATAATATCATTTATATTATAAAAACCTAATTCTATTTCATCATCTTCTTCATAATCTTCATCACTATCATCATCATCTTCTTCATCATTTTCTTCTTCTTCGTAATATTCATCACTATCATCATCTTCTTCATTATTTTCTTCTTCTTTATAATCTTCATCACTATCATCATCTTCTTCATTATTTTCTTCTTCTTTATAATCTTCATCACTGTCATCATCTTCTTCATTATTTTCTTCTTCTTTATAATCTTCATCACTATCATCATCTTCTTCTTCTTTATAATCTTCATCACTATCATCATTTTCTTCATTGTTCTCTTCTTGTTTATAATCTTCATCACTATCATCATTTTCTTCATCATTTTTTTCTTCTTTATAATCTTCATCACTATCATCATTTTCTTCATCATCTTCTTCTTCTTTTTTTTCCGGTTCCTGTTCATAATCTTCATCGTTATCATTATCTTCTTCACCATTATAACCTTCATCTTCGCTATCATTAATGTATTTTTGATCAAATAAATAATTATCATTTGGTAAAAGAATTAATGAATCAATATTATTATTTTCATCTTCTTTTATATGAATAAAATTATATTTATCATTTATAGTTAATAAATGAAGTAAAAAAAACTTTTGAAAATCATCATTAAAGTCTATATGAACAACTTTATTTTTTTTTATAAATGAAACACATTCTTTAAATATAAATTCTTTAGATAAATATTGATTTTGATATTTATTTAAAATTTTATAAATAGGTAAATATAAATCCATATTCATAATTATATATTTAATATTAAATTTAGTTCTTTAAGTATTTTTAACTTACATTATAACTTCCACAACTTGTACATTTTATACCAACAACATGAAATAAATTAAAATTTATTTTTAAACAATCATTACAATGACTTTTACGAGTTAATAATAAATCATTTGTATTTATATATACTTTATTATTTGTCATCCATTTATAAAAAGAACCTTTTACAATATATTGTGATTCAGAATTTTGTATTATATACTCTTCTTGTACATCTTTTTTATCTTCTAATACAAATAAACCATATTTACTTTTATAAATTTCACCAATTTTTAAAAATAATGGCATATATGTATGTGCTTTTTCTAAATCAATCATAGACCACATATTTTTTGCTTGTTCATCATTTAAAAATGTTTTTCGACATAAACCACATTTGATAGAATTATTCTGAATACTTTTCTGTACACAATCTGTATGAGCAAAATGTGAACAATTTAATTTTTGTAAAGGAATCATAGATGTATATAAGTTTTCATGACAAAAACTACATTGATAACTATTATTTATTTTACCTAATAAAAAACATTCATGATTATCTTTAAATACACAAATATTACAATTTTTACAATGTATAAGTTCTTCTTTTTTTCCCACTCGACATATTCCACAATCATTACAATGATGAAGATGTTCTTGATCAGAAAATAAACCACATAATTTACAAAATGATTTTGAAAACTGTATATTACAATGATTACAATGTGTTCCAATATCTTGAAAACATGAACATTCTATACATTTAATGTTTTTTAATTGAAATGGATGATTTTCATTTTCATTATGACAGCGAACACATTCATAAAACTTTTCACAACAATTAAAATAAAAATCACTGCATTTTTTATTCGGATAATGACTACATTCTATTTTTTGTATTTTTATTGATTTATTTTTGTTATCATAAAAACGTTTGATTATTTCTTGTTTTCTTTTATTTTTTTCTATATTTGTTAAAGTTTGATCATCATTTATATCTTTTAATTTATTTTTCAATTCTTGATCCATAATTAAATATTAATACTGATATCTTTTTAAACTATATTTTTTTAAATTAATTATATATTATTTTGATATATTATATTTTCATCATTAATTTCATCAATATTTTGATTCTGATTTTGATTCTGATTGATAATATGTATTCTATTTGGATATGTTCTCAAAAAATAAATGAATAATATTGAGAAAAAAATTAAGAATAAAATAAATAAAATAAAAATAAATGTTGGTACTAAGTTTTGAAAAATATTAGATGACATTTATTAAATAATAAAAAATTTAATCTTATATATATAAATAAATTTTATTATGAAAATACCACAAAGTAATTAATGCTAAATAAATTAAATTAAATAATATTATATTTTCTTTATTTAAATTTCTTAATAAATATGTACATAACATTGCAAATAAAGTTAATAATAAACCAATTAAAGCATGAATAGTAAAATCAAACATTCTTTGTTTATCAGTACGCGAAGCAATGAGTAAGAAATAAAAATATAAGGTAGGCATTGACCACATAAAACCAATAATACGAATATAATATGATTCATCTGAATATAATTGACTAAAATAAGAAAATAAACCTAATAATAAAGCGCCAAAAAAACTGTCAATAATAATTTGAGTATAATTCATTAATTATATCAGATATAAAAATAATTTAATAAATAGAAATAAATGACTCAAAAAAGACCATCATGGGACGAATATTTTAAAGAAATTGTAATATGTACTACAAAGCGATCATCGTGTAAGAGACTTCAAGTAGGGTGTTTATTAGTAAAAGATAATCGAATTATAAGTCAAGGATATAATGGATTTTTACCTGGATGTATTCATGAAAGTATAATGAGAGATGGTCACGAACAAGCAACAGTTCATGCTGAACAAAATGCAATATGTGATTGTGCAAAGCGCGGTGTTTCATCTGAAAATTGTACAGCATATATATCTCATTATCCATGTATAATATGTACTCGATTATTGATTGCATCAGGTATAAAAGAAATTAAATATATAAATGATTATAAGAATGATTCACTTGTTAGTTATTTATCCAAACAAGCAGATATAAATATAAAAAAAATTTAATTTATTTAATCAATTTGTATTTTTATATTATCTACAATATCATTTGATATTAATGATATTTCATCGTCATTAATTAAATCATTGGGTTGAGATGTGTCACTATTTTCATCATTAATATAAGGATGAGTATTTGTTTGATAAATATCTAATACTTCTTTAACTACATCTTCGCGTTCAATATCTTCATTATTAAACTCAACTGAATTAATAGAATTCGAGCGTCGTCCTTTCATTTTATCCAAAAAATCTTCTAAACCATTTTTATCTTTCAAATCATTTTGTTCTAAATCACCAGTTATGACTAATTTAGTATTTTCACCAATACGTGTGAGTAACATCTTCATTTGAGATATTGTAGAATTCTGCATTTCATCAGCAACAATCCAAGCATTTTTAAATGTCCTTCCACGCATAAATCCTAAAGGACATATTTCTAATATTTTTTCTTCAATTAATTTTTCAACTTCTTTAGGACTAATAAAATTATAAAATATATCATAAATTGGTCGCATCCATGGCATCATCTTTTCTTCTAATGTTCCTGGTAAAAATCCAATATTCTCATCAACTGAAACTGAAGGACGAGTTAAAATAATTTTATCTACATAACCTTCAATATATTTTTTTATTCCTTGTTCAATTGATAACAATGTTTTTCCAGTTCCTGCTGGTCCAGAAGCAAGTATAATTTTATAAGAAGAATTTTGCAAATGTCTTAATAATTTTTTTTGAGAAATATTTCGGGGTTCTGAAAATTTTTGATTAATTATTTCTTTTTCTTTAGGTGAGTAATAATCATATGTTTTATTATTTTTGAATATATCTATATCTATTGTATTCTCAGTAGTATAATATAGAAAATCTTCTTCCATTTCTCTTTTTAATGCCTTTTTAGACATCCCTTTTCTCCCCCCTTTTTTTTTAGATTGATTTGAATCCATTTGCTTATTTCTTAGTAATATTATTTTTTTATATATTTTTAATATTTAATTATATATATTTTATTATAAAAAACAACAAAAATAAATTAAAAATCATCATTTATATCAAAACTTTCTCTTTCTTCAATAATTAATTCAGCGTTAATATAATATTTTATTTTATCTAAATTACTGCACTGAAAATCCTTTATTTTATTTTTTCGATAAAAAATATAAAAAAAAGGAATTTTATTTATTTGAAAATAATTACTAAATTCTTCTTCTTCTTCTAAAATATCATAATCAATCATTAAACAACATGCATTATTAATTTCATAATTCTCTATATAATCTTGAAAATCATTTTTTATTAATTGACATGGCTTACACCATGAAGCACTTATTTGAATAATTATATAATCATAAAAATTATCATTAAATTTATTTATAAATGAATTGAAGTCATTTATAATAAAATATTTCATGTTTATATAAAATAAAAGAAAATAAATTTTAAATATTTTCACTCTTTAATTTTGAATAAATTTTATTAAATGATACTGAATTTGTAAAAATAAATGTCATACCAAATGTAACAAAAAATATAAGTCCCAATGCAATTATTTTATTACTGGATATTTCACCAGTTAAAAACAGAGGTCTTAAAATTAAAAAAAATAATATAAATAATAATGTTGTGAAATATATATCAGATTTTTGAATCACTGAAAGATTTAAATAATTCATTTATAATTAAATAGATATTAATTTTAAATAAATTAATTATAATAAATTACACCATTTTTGTCACTGTTCATATTATTTACAAGTTTTTTTGTAATATAATACCAAATTGAAAATATAGTCGCAAATAATATCATTTCATTTAATAATTCTTTGTTTAAAGTAAGTAAAGCACCAAAAATACCAAAAAATATTATAATAAATATTGAACCAAATAACATTTCATAATATTGAAATATTTCTAATCGAGTTGAATAAAAGTGTTGAAATATAAATAATAATAATTGAACACAAATATAATAAATAATGTTAGTCATCTAATAATATATGAGATGAAAAATTTTGAGATTGTAAAATATAATAATTAATTAATAAATATCTAAAATATATTAAACACCCAAATAAAAATGTAGTTAATAAAATATCCTGTACATAATAATTTTCATTTTTATTTAAAATATTTTTATAAATTAAATATGCAATTAAAAATAAAAATGTACCTACTATAAAATCACTATATTGATAAGGAGTAATCATATTATTAAAATAGATTTTAAAATTTATGAATTATATTTTAAAAAAATAAAATAAATTGATTTATAAACAAAACATTAATTATATATGAATATATAAAATATGCCAAGAAATTTAAAAGGAGGAAATAAAGCAAAAAAAAAATCAAATAAAGGTGCAGGTGTACGAACAAGAAAAGATATTCCTTTACCTGAAGAAGATGAAAACTCTCATATTGCAAAAGTTATTTCTGTTTTAGGTGATTGTCGTTTCAACATTGAAATTATTTCTGACACTGGAATAAAAAAAGAAGTAATGATTTCACATTTATCTAAAAGTGCTCGTCGTTTTGGAAGAGTTGTATCTGGTTCAATTGTGAAAGTAAGTAAAAGGGATTTTGAAAATAAATGTGATATTTTATATACATATGATCCATCTGAAGTTGATTTTTTAAATAATAATAATTTTATTGATAAAAATGAATGTACATTAAATGAAGAAGGTGGTATATCATTTACAAATGAAGCAAATGATGAAGATTTAGATATATCAATGATTTAATTATTCTTTTTTATAATGAAAAGAAATAAAATCTCCTTTATAATAATTAAAAATTAAATCTTTTGTTTCTTCTGTTAATTGAGATTTATTTAAATTTTTATTTAAAGTTGGATTTTTATGAGTATTTTCAATTAATTGATTAGTAATTAAAGGAAAATATTTTTGTTTATATTTTTTTAATTCTTTTTTTAGATCTTCAAAATAAATAATTAAATCAGGTATTTTTATTAATTTTTTATTAATTAATGTATAAACATATTTATATTGAGGAATTAAATGACCATCTAATTCATATTCGTATTGGTTAGTATTTAACAATTTTTGAATAACTTTATTCATATTTTTTTTATTAAGAGAAAAATTTTTTTCATAAATTGTTTCAATTTGTTTTAATAATGTATAATAATATCTTTCATGTTTTGATTTTTTATGAAGATAATAAAATTTTATCCAAAATTTAAAATCACTTACAATACGATCATATGGATTTCGTACTACACAAAATATCATATATTTCTTTTTATAATCTAATAATAGATTGTCTTTCCATAAACTTAAAGGTATATGCCAAAATGATATATTCCAATGATAATTATTATTAAATTTTATTAATTGTTTGTAGTATTTTCTTTTTAAAAAATATTCATAATAATGTGGATGTTCTTTTTTTATTGTGGTCCAAAAAAATTTCTCACCTATAATATAATTCAAATTTGTTTTAGAAACTTCTTCAAATATATCAGTGATTGTTCTTCCAGCAGTTTTTGGAATATGTGAAAAATATATTTTTTTTTTCATTAATATAAATTAATATAATTTATTTGTTATATTAATGGATAAAACAATTATAGATATTTTAAAAGAAAAAGATGATTCATTTGAATCTATGAATTATATTCAACTAAATTATTTATTAAATGATTATTATTTATTATTATCAACAAATTCATTTAATAATGATATTATTCAAAAAAAAATAAATGATATTCATACCATTTTATATAATAAAAAAAATAATTAACAATACAAAGTATTTTGTAAATATTTTTGCAAATCTTGATTTTTATCTCGACTTTTTACTTCATCATTCTCTAAATATAATTTAAGAGCATTTTCTAAATCTTGTTTGTTTATTTTTTTTTTTAAATCATTTGATTTACAAAAAATACGACGAGCATGAACAATTTTTGTTAAAGACCATAAATTTTCCATATCACCTCCATTAAATTTAAATAAATCTTTGTTTTTATCAAAAAAACTTACAGGTATCTCATTTTCTTCATCATCTTTATAAATACTCCATTCGTTTTCTCTTAATTTCTTTAAATAAATGTGACGTAATTCTGAAGGTGTATATTTATCTATACTCATTCTCATCTTAAATCTTCTTGCTAATCCAGGATTATAATTAAAAAATGATTCATTTAATTGATCTTTATATCCAGCAATAATTAATACCGTATTTTTTTTTTCAGTTAAATTTAAATTAATTGTGTCTATACATTCTTTTGAAAAATTATCTCGTCCTTCTGGATTTCCTAAACTATAGGCTTCATCAATAAATATAACTCCTCCTTCTGATTTATCAAATATTTCTTGAGTCTGGGCTGCTGTATGACCTAAATATTTACCAATTAAATCAGATCGTTTTACTTGAGTAAAACTATCATTATCAACAATTCCTAAATTATAATAAATTTTACCAATGATTTTACTTACTTCTGTTTTACCACAACCTGGACTTCCTTGAATTACTAAATGCCACATTTCATTATTACTTGTATCTTCAAAATTTTGTAATCTAAATATAATTAAATCTAAAATCATTTTCTTTATATTTTCCATTCCAATAAATGTATTTAACTCTTTTAAAACAGGTACACATTTATTTAATGCTTTCATATGAACTACATATCTATCTTTATCATCTGGATCATAACTTTCACCTAATTTTATTAAATCTTCTAAATCCTTTATATCTTTTTCAATAGGTAATAATTTTTCTGATTCTTTGAAATAATCATAAAAACTTTCTTTTTTCTTTTTTTTTGATGGTTTATTACGTTTATTTACTAATTCACTATTTAATATAGGCGGAAAAGCATGAGATGAATTTTCACTATTATTTCCATTAATTATAAATCTAAATAAATTATCTAAATGATCTTCTTCTCTTTTTCTTTTATTTTCTTTTTGATTTTTATTTTCTTTTTCATAATCTTCTTCAATATATTCATCATCTTCTTCATAATCATTATCTTCTTCTTCTTCATATTCATAATCATCATCTTCTTCATCTTCTTCTTCGTATTCATAATCTTCGTCTTCTTCATCTTCTTCGTATTCATAATCTTCATCTTTATCATCTTCATCTTTATCATCATCATCTTTTTTATCATCATCATTTTTATCATCATCATCTTTTTTATCATCATCATTTTTATCATCTTTATCATCATCATCTTTTTTATCATCATTATTTTTTTTAGTGTCATCAAAATCTATATCATCATCGTCCCAAATATTTTTATTAAAATTTAAATTATTATATTTATTGTTATCTATATCGTTATTCTCATTTTTTTTTTCATCTTTCTTTTTACTCATAATGACTAAAATGATGTTTTTTTTTTTAGGTGGTGTTTTTTTATTACTTGGTTCTTTTGATTTATTATTTTTATTTTTACCCATAATGTAAGTATTATTTTATTTAATAAAATCTATTTTTTAAAACATTTTATTTTTAAAAAATATTATTGTTATATATAATGAATTTAAAGAAAAAAAGTCAAGTAGTTGGAAATATTTCTAGTGCGGGAGGAAATAATGGAGGGCAAAAAAAAAAATATTTCATTATTCTAAATAATTTTTTTAAAAATTTAACACACTTAACAAATCATTTAGAAAATTTATTTAAAAATAAATATATTAATCAAGAATTTTATATAGAAAAAATGTATGCTTTAAATGATTTAAATTATAAATTGACAACTTTAGAAAATAGTATTAACAGTACAAAAAAAAATAATAAAAAATTTATAGATGAATTTATAATTGATATTAATGATTATTTTGAAAAAATAACATTTCATATTGGTTCAACTACAATTTATTCTATTTTAGATATATTTTTAATTGATCAAGATTTTTTTCAAAAAAAAGATAGTGATTTTAATGCTTTATTAGATTTATATAATAGTTATTTTATTCCAACAAAAGTAACTATCTGTAAAATGGATGAATCATTTATTAAAAATAATAATATTGATAATATTGAATCTTTAAATATTATAACACAGCAAAATTTATTATCTAGAAAAAAAAATTTAATTGATATAATTGATGGTGCGTGTATATCAATTTACGTTAATGATGATAAAATATTATTAATTAATGGTTTATTTAAAAAAGATTCTTTAGGTATATTAAAAAAATATCCTATTATTGAAAATAAAAATAAAGAATTATTAAAAGAAGTAGAATATTTAGATATTAGTGAAGAATTTAAAAATAAATATTTAGAACAATTAAGTTTAAAAGAATTTATTATGAATACTCCAAGTGAAATTTCTCAAAAATTAAAAGATGATTATGATGAATTTATAAAATTTAAAAATAAATCATTATCATTATTAATTAAAGAATTTATTAAAATGGAACCTATAAAACAAAGAAAAATGTTAATATTATTTTTAATTTATGATAGTGAATCTCAATTTACTGCTCATATAATTTTTGATTTATTAACGGATCAATCATTTTTATATGAAAATGAAAAATTATCTGAAGTTTTATTTAATAGTCTTCATTGGAAAATACAAAAAATATTTAAAATATCTAATAATAATTTTGAAAATCAAAAAAAAAAATTAGAAAATATAAATATTAATGATATTCCTTATGAATCTAAAATCATTTCACTTAAAACAACCGAATATATTAAATCTAAAGCCATTGAAAAATTAAAAGAAATTAATGGTTCAAAAGAAAATAGTGTTAAAGCACAACAATGGCTTGATGGATTTCTTAAAATACCATTTGGAGTTTATAAAAAAGAAAAAATATTAAACTTTTTCCCTAATTTTCAAACAAATATAGAAAATTATGTAAATACATTGGCTTTAAAATTATCTGATTTTGATATTATGTTTTTAAATAAAAAAAATAAATTAATTTTTGATCATTTTAATGATATTATAAATGAATATTACTCATATTCTAATAAAAGTGAACATACTTTTAATCAATTTATAATATATTTAAAAACTATATTTGAATTAATTAAAAATGAATTTATATTTGATTATGAACGTTATTATGATGATTTAAATAATTTAAATAAAAATAATGATTTAAATGAAGATTTAATTCAACTTAAAATAGAAAAAGAAAATAAAAATTTAATTAATGAAATAAATATTGAAGAATTTAATAATGAATTAAAAAATTTTAAAAAAATTAAAGATGACCTTTATTCAAGTGATATTTTAAATAAAAATAATTTAAAATTAATGATTGATAAATTAAATGAAATTGAATCTAAAATCAATAAAAAATTATTAAAAAATAATAAATTAACTGATAAAGATGATGATGATTATGATAAATTATTTTTAAAATGTATTACTCAAAATATTAATGAATTAAATAAATTTATTGATGAATGGGACACATTTAAAATTGATAAACAACAATATATAATTAAAGTTGATGATATTTTAGATAAATGTACATATGGTCAAACAGATGCTAAATTACAAATGAAAAGAATTATTGGTCAATGGATGAATGGTAATAGTAAAGGACAATGTTTAGGATTATGTGGTCCTCCTGGTGTTGGTAAAACATCTCTTTCTAAAAATGGTTTGGCAAAATGTTTAGTAGATGAATTTGGAATTAGTCGTCCTTTTGGCTTCTTACCATTAGGAGGTGCTTCCAATGGTTCTACTATCGAAGGTCATAATTATACTTATTTAGGTTCTACTTGGGGTAAAATTGTTGACATATTAATTGAATCTAAATGTATGAATCCTATTATATATATTGATGAATTAGATAAAGTAAGTAAAACAGAACATGGTAGAGAAATTATTTCTATATTAACTCATATTACTGATCAATCTCAAAATAAAGAATTTTTTGATAAATATTTTGCTTCTGTCCCTATTGATTTATCACAAGTATTATTTATATTTTCATATAATAATAAAGAAAATATAGATCGTATTTTATTAGATAGAATTCAAGAAATAAATATTCAACCATTGTCATCTCAAGAAAAATTAGTGATTAGTAAAAATTATATTTTTCCTGAATTAAATAAAAATATTGGTTTTGGTAATAATGAAATTATATTTGATAATGATTTAATTCTTCATATTATTGAAAATTATACTTATGAAGCAGGAGTTCGTAAATTAAATGAATTATATAATGATATTTTTAGAGATATTAATCTAAAAAAAATAACTGAATTGAAATCTATTATACCCTTTAATATCACAAAAGAATACATATCCGATGTTTTTATGAATTTACCCAAAATGAATCTAAAAAAAATTAATGATAAACCAAAAGTTGGCCTCGTCAATGGTCTTTATGCAACTCAAGCAGGTCTCGGAGGTCTTACTATTATTCAAGCTAAACAAACAATTAGTGAAAAAAAATTTGGTCTTGAAAAATTAACAGGTAGTCAAGGTGATGTAATGAAAGAATCAATGGATTGTGCTTTTACTGTTTTAAGTAATATATTGAAAGAAGATTTTAAAAAAGATTTTTTTAAAGAAAATGAAAAATTTGGTGTTCATATTCATTGTCCTGAAGCTGCAACACCTAAAGATGGACCATCTGCTGGCTTAGCCATTACACTATGTCTTATTTCATTAATTACTAAAATACCAGTAAAAAATGACGTTGCAATGACTGGTGAAATTGATCTTGAAGGAAATGCTCATGAAATTGGTGGTCTTTACTCTAAAATACAAGGTGCAATGAATGCTGGAGCAAAAGAAGTCCTTATACCACGAAATAATGAAAAAGATTTTAAAGTTATATTAGTTAAGGAAAAACAACAAATTGATTCTATAAAAAAATCATCTCATATTAAAGATATAGATTCATATTTATTATTAGATAAAAAAAGTTATCAAATTGATAAAAATACATTTATGTTTAGAGATAAAGTTAAAATTAGATTAGTAGATACTATTTTTGATATATTGAATTTTTCACTTATTAAAAATACAATGAAATTCAATAAAACACTTTAATTTAATTTATATATTCTTTTTTTTTAAAAATTATAAAAAATGATTTAAAAAATATGTAATTTATTATACTATATATAAACTACATAATTTATCATGTATTTAACTTTAGCCTTAATAATAATGTTTTTATCAATCTTTTATGGATTATATATGATAAATAATTCAAATAAAATTGATTACCCTAAAATGTATATTATAAAAAAATATAAAAATTATTTAATTGACCACTATATAAGAATATTTGATATTTCATTAGATAATAAATATTTAAAAAAAGATATTATTAAAATTTTAGATGATGTTATAACTATTACAAGTTTTTATGAATTTGATGTTTATTTTAAAAATGAATTAGATTTATATTATGATCAAAAAATACCAACATATATTGAAGATTTTTCATATTATTCAAATAATTATTCAAATAATAAAAATTTAACATATTATCATGATTATATAAATGATATAAATGAATTAATTAATAATGACGCAATAAATATTAGAACTTATTATCTAACAAATATAAATTTGAGACATGGTGTAAATAATTTTGAAAAAAAAATAATTAATTATTTTTTAAAAGATATTATAAATATAAATAATTATTTTTTATATCATTTTGCAAAAAATTATAATATTATTAAACCTCTATTAGATGAAAATAAAGATAATTCATATATTTATCCAATATTATTTAAATATACAATAGATAATTCAAATTTTAATGAATTATTCTATGTTGAAAATAATTCAATATATAAATTAATTTCAGAAGATTTAAAAGTATTAAATAAAAGATATAAATGTATTGAAATTTTAAATGATAAATGTCCATTTTACAACATTAATAATACTTATAAAAATGTATTGATTCGAGATTCAAACTATAATTTTGGAGGAGAATATAAAAAAATTACAAGATGTTGTAGTATTTAACACTCAATATCCATTTCATTTAAATCAATATTATTTATTTCATCATTTTGTTCTTTTAATTCATCATAATGTTCCATTAGGGTCTTTATGATATAATCCAAATGAATACAACTTTTTACAGTATTTATACCACCACAAGATGAACAATAAAAATGAAATTTACTTTGACAATATAATATTTCCATATCAATGATTTTATTTTCTTGTGTGTCATGATTTGTTTCAGAAGCAGGTAACCACAATTTATTTTTATTTTCAAATATTTTAAGAGGTATATTTTCTATTTCATAATCATGATAATATGAATTATATAAATATTCTAATACATACTCTATATGATGACAAAAATGTTCTTGAATACAACTGCAATTAAAAAACATTGTTCTTTGATCTATATTAAAACTTAAACTTACTACATGATTCTCATTATTTAAATCATATATAAATGATAAATTATTCGGTTTTTGTTCCATACTAATTATTACTACATAAAACTTAAAATCATTTCTGAATTTATTTCATTTTTTTTTAAAAAGTAATAAAATCTTATCCAACTCTTTGTTTTATTATTTAAATCATTTAATAATTCACTATTTAAATTATAACTTCCTATTATTATTTCTGGTAATCCATGATGAAAATGATATTCGTAATTTAAAAAAACAAATTTAATTAATGTATTTTTAGTAAATAATATATTACTCTCATTTACATAAAAAAAGTAACGTTTATATAAATGTCTTAATTTTATTTTATGTTTAAAAAATCTTATTATAATATTTATTTTTGTTTTAAGTATTGGAGTTATAAGATCTTTATATTCTGGTAATTTTAAATAAAATAAATAGGGGTTAAAAGTGAAAATATGAATAAGTGTATTAAAATTTAAATTATATTTTTTCATTTAGAAAATATATTAGTTTAATGTTAAACAAATTATATATTCTATATTGTATTAATGTTAAATATAAATAAAACATTTTGGGATAATTATTATAAAAATAATAAAGATGATATAAAAAAATCAAGTTTATTTTCAAATTTTGTTTATGATAATTATATAAATAAATATAACACAGAAAATATTTATTTAAAAATAGCAGATTTAGGTGCTGGTAATTGTAGAGATAGCATATTTTTTTCAGAAAAAGGTAATATGTGTTATGCTATTGATATAAATGGTGTTATAGAAAAAAAATACCCAAATTGTAGATTAATTAAAAAAGATGTTGAAAAAGTATTAAAAAATATAAATTTAAATACTTTAACTGATATCATGTATATGAGGTGGTTTTTACATGCAATGCCTTATGATAATTCTGAAAAAATATTTAAATATGCAGTTCATAATCTGAAACCAAATGGATTAATTTGTATTGAAGTACGTTCAATGAATGATAATGAATTAAAAAATAATAGTGAATATGATGAAAATGATAAATCATATAAAACAACACATAAAAGATGGTTATTTACAATTGATATGTGTAAAAAATTAGCAACTGATCATGATTGTGAAATATTATATTGTGAAGAAGATTATTTTTCACCTAATACAAATACAGAAACACATAATCCATTACTCATAAGAATTATTTGTCAAAAAAAATTATTACCTTATTATGAAAAAAGTCCTAATTATTATAAATATAAGCATATAATTCCAAAAATGAAAAATTATAGTATTAAATCTTATAGTGATATGGATAAAATGAATTCTATATTAGAGAAACATAATATTAAATATGTTGCTGTTGCAGGTACATTATTAGGTTTAAATAGACATGGGGGTATTATTCCATGGGATAATGATATAGATATTGGATTTTTGCCAAAAGAATGGAAAAAACTTTTATCCATTAAAGATGAATTAGAAAAAAATGGATTAAAATTTCATAAAGAAGGTAACAAATATAATCATTGTCATTTTGGTCATATAGATTGTTTTAAACTTGTCTTAAATAATGATTTTTTTGAAGGTCCTGCAAAAACATATTGTCATAAAGGCGAATTAAAAAATGTTTCAAAACAAATATTTGGATATACTTATATTTATTCACCTTTTAATAGTGTGAAATCATTAAAAAAAAGATACGGAAATTATTTAACTGATGGAAATGTAAATGATAATTTTCATTTTAAAGATAAATCAGTGAAAATATTTAGATTAGATCATTTAGATTTTTCTTATCAAATTAAATAATAAAACATCTTAAATTTTTTTTATGTATTTATAACAAATGATAATCATAAAATTATTTAGCAAAAAAAATCTGGCATAAGATCTTTTTCATCAATATTTTTATTTACACGATATTGATTAATATCTAAGCCTGCACTTAATATAACTTCATCATCAATAAAATTTTTACCATTTACAATATTTGGATCACAACTTAATAATAAAGAACCAGCATGACCCATAATTTCTGGTTTTCTTGAAATATTTACCATTTCTTCACCACCTAATAAATTTCGTACAGGTGCAGTATCAATAGTTGTACGAGGCCATAATGTATTTACAGCAACATCAGGAAATTCTTCATTCCAAAATTTTGCCATTAATGACATATTGAATTTTGATATACTATAAAATAAATGATGTATCCACCAATCATTATTATAAATCATTTCTAAAGGAGGTGAAATAATTAATATTTGTTTATGATTAGATGTTTTATTTATTGTATCAATAAATACTTTTCCTACATTAAAACTCCCTTTAATATTTACATGTGTCATTAAATCAATTTCTTTTTGTGTTTGATTCAATGTTGAATTTAAACATAAAGCACTTGCATTTATAACTAAACCATCTATATTACCAAATTTATTTAATATTTTATCTTTTGAATCTTGAATTGATTCATAATTTCGAATATCACATACTACACCAAAAGCGCATTCTTTTTTTATTACAGAATAATTATTTTCATAATTTTTGTTTTTTTGATATTTTTTATTTATATTTAATAATTTATCAACAGCACTATCAATTGTATTTTCAAGTTTTGGATGTGGTTTATTTGTTTTTCCAAGAATTGCTACATTAGCACCTTTTTTTATTAAAGATTCAGCAATCGAAAATCCAATTCCACGTGTACCACCAGCAATAACAAATGTTTTATTTTTTATACATGTTTGAGATTTTATAATTGATACATCTTTTTTTATATTTTTCAATACAAAACCATATGATGATTTAAAATGATTCATTTTTATAATATTATAAATATGTTTTTAAATTAATTTATTCTAAATGATAATCAAAATCCAATAAAAATTGTGTAAATGGTATATAACCATAATTTAGTTTTTGATTAATATCAAGTCCTTTTAAATAATAAATATTATCTTCATCAAGAGATATACGAACACATAATAAAGCATTATTTAAATTATATAAATTTTCTATATCTATTTTTACTTCATAATTTTTAATTCCATTTAATTCATTTATTTTAATTCTTGGAATACGATATAAACATGTTTTTGATGGATTCATTGATAATATATTATTATTACGATAGGGTATTATATTTTTTCGATCATTTAATAAATGAATAGGAATTTGACTATGTAATTCAAAATTAATATCTAAATTAATATTTTTATAATTAATTTGATCAATATTAGAAGTAACACCTAATATATTTATTTCTTCATATTTATTATCATTTAAATTTTGAATAATATTCCATGATAAATTATTAATTACTAAACTTTTATATTTTTTATTACTATTTTTTAAATTAATAGGAAAACCAGAAGGAACATAATCAATTGGAAAATATTGAATATCTTTTTCATCAAATATATTTATAAATTTTTCTACTTTTTTTTCATGAATATAATTATAATTTGAATATTCATTTATTTCTAATATATTTGGTGATAAATAAAAACTATCATATATAATAGATGAACCAATTTCATTATTTTTCATTATTTTAAAATAAGAATTACTACTAACTTGAATATGATTTGATTCTGAAATATTTGTTTTTTTTACACCATATAATAAAGAACGCTTATTTTTTGAATTATGGACTGTATTTACTAATAAATCTTTTAAATCATCAATTAAATCTTCATCTAAACCAGGCCCAGGTGGTCCTTGAGGTCCGGAAGGACCTTGTGGTCCAACTAATCCAGGAAAACCTCTTGGTCCTTCTAATACATCATTTCTATTTGAATTTGAATTTGAATTTGAATTTGAATTTATATGATTTGATATATATTTATTTACTAAATCTTTTATATTTACTTCTACTAAATTTTTAGATTCTGAATCATTATCAGATGATATATTTTGATTATTAATTGATTGTTGTTGATCTAATTCTAAATTTGTTGGTTGATTATTTTGGATTGATGTCCTTTGTAAATTATTTGATTGTAAATTCATATGTTGATTATTATGATTATTTATATTTCTTCTTAAATAAACACGATTATTTCGATTATCAAAATAAAGATTCATATTATTCATATATTTTATAAAATATATAAATACTAAATTTTTATACGAAATTTTAAAAAAAATTTATAATTTAACAAGTTTATTATTTTTTATTTTTGCAATAGGAATTGGATTTTTAATTTGTATTGATTTCTTGTCATATATTAAATTATTTTCTAAATCTATGTAAATAGGCTTTGCTTCTTTTGCTTGAACTGGAACTTTTGTTTTTGTTTTATTCGAATATAAATAAAAATATTTATTTTTATTATCAATTAAATATATTTTACCTTGATAATAAGCACCTAATGTTATATTTCTTTTAACTTCTTTAGTATTTGTATTTGTATTTAAATATACAATATCATCTGAAATTTTAGGATAATAACTAAAACCTTTTGCTCCTTTACCAAAAGTAAAACAATTATAATTACCTTTAATATTTGTTGCATTTAAACTACAATCAAAAGCACATTCTTTAAATATATTTAACATTTGATTAATAATTTTTTGTTTTTTTATTGATATTTCTTCAATATGTTCATCAGTACTGAGTTTATCCTTTGATATTAATGCATCTTCAGGCTTTAATACAGAAAAATATCTGTAAATTTCAATATCTTGTTCAGATGCTGGTAAAGCAATATGACTATCACGTCGAACACCACGTCCAATAATTTGTTGAATACGCATTTGATTCCAATAAGGTTCTAATATATGAATTTGACGTATATTTTTTAAATCTAAACCTTCAGCACCAGCAGATGTTGCTAAGATTATTTTAATTAATTTACCATTTTTATTTTCATCACTTGTAAAAACATCTAATATTTTTTTTTTCATTTTATCATCTTCACTTCCAGAATAAATTGCATATTTAGGTTTATCATTTCGAGATTCAAATGCTGAATATCCATTAAAATCAAGTACCTTTGTAAATAATTCAACACCTTCTAAACTTCTAAAATTTGAATATATAAATACTAAACCTTTTGATTTTTGTATATTTTCTAATAATAATTTAAATTTTGGTGATAATTTATCTAAACCATTTGGTCCTGGTCTTAAATAAATGTCTCCTTTTTCAACAAGTTCATCTATTGCTTTTTTTATTCTTTTTTTATAATCTTTTGATAATTCACCTGAATTATTTAATTTTTCTTCAAGTTCTAAAGAACGATTAATATGATTTATTTCATCTTTTTTATTATTGTTTTTATTATTTATTTTTTTAACACTTACTACAAATTTTGGATCAGGATAAGGACGTAATATTTCTTCAGGAAATACAAAATTAGAAGATTGTCTTGAAAAAACACGAAATGTTGATTTTACTATTTTTGCTTTTTTATTTTTTTTATTAGAAGAACCACGTTCTGCACTTCGTTCCTTTTTACGCAAAATTTCATATATTTGAAATTGATGATTACTCATTGGTACTCGATATATACCTTTATCAATTACTTTTGGATAATTTCCTAAAGATGATTTATAATAACTTACTAATCCAATAATTCTCTTTTTAAAAATATTTATATTTTTTAAATTATTTCCTTCTTTTTCATTTTCTTCAACGAAATATTTTTTATATAATTCTCCATCATCTTCAATTGGGAATAAAGAATATTTTTTTAATTCTAAATAACGAATTTCTAAATATTCATTTCCTATTTGATTAATATAATCTAACGTAAGTTGAAATTCAGGTTGATAACTTTTTATATTTAATATAAATTCTATTGATTTATTTAATTTATTTATTTTTACATCATCTATATATTTATAACTAATTAATTTTTCTTCTAAATTTTTAAAATCGGTCACACCAAAACTTGCTGGTATTTTTAAAATACGATAATAAAGTATTTCATTATAACCATTCAATATATTAAATAATATGGCCGCCTCAAATGGATCATTAATTAACGGTGTTCCACTTAAAGCAATAATTTTTGTATTATTAGCATTCATTAACATATTATAAATTTCTTTACCATCTTTAGAAGTACCCATTAAACCACTCATGATAATTGAAATTAAATTATGTACTTCTTCAATAATAATTACTTTATTATCTAAACTTCCTATATTCTTTAATTGTTTTACTTTATTTGAAGCATTATAAGAAACAAATGTATATTTATTCTTTATTTTAGATTCATTTGTTTTATATTCTTGATCACCACAAAAAAGTAATCCTTTATATATAAAATTATTTTTTAATGATGCCGGTAACATAACTACTACATTTCTTTCTTTTTTTAAATTTTCAGCAATTGTAATTGATGTACATGTCTTTCCTGTTCCTAAACCATGATATAATAATATACCTTTATATGGACTATTTTTATTCATAAAATGTTTTAATAATTTTTGATAATTATAAGGTTCATAATTTTTTTTCATTAATTCTTGTTTCCCTGTTGCTTTATATTGAATAAAATTTTTATTAAACCAATCTAAAAACTCCTTTTTATTTGTTAATACATAATTAGTAGAATTATTGTTCATATCTATAAATAAATAATATAAATATATTGATATTTAAGAAAAATTAATTTATATTATTTATTTATTTTATAATATATTTATTATAAATAATGAATATACATTATATAAGTTTAGGTAGTTTTTGTCACCCTAAAATATTTATTCGTAATACTAATAGAAAAATAGGAGAATCACTACCTTTTGATTTTCATTCAAGCCCTAATACATATTCTATTTATAATATCTTAAAAAGTCTTCATGAAAATAAAACATATGTTCATAAATTTAATAAAATTTTATTTGAACATGATCATAATCATGAAAATAAAAAACAATTAGCAGTTCAAGATGATTCTGATATGTTTTTTTTACATTTTTTTGATATAAATGATTTAACACATGATAATATTCAATATCCTGCTTCTATTGATTTTCTTGATAAAGATAAAATTAAAGAAATACAACAAAAATTTAAAAAAAGATATAAAAAATTATATTCGATTCTTAATGATGAATCAAATATTTTAGTTTTCTTACGTATTGAAAATTATAAAAATCCTAATTGGAAAGATGATCTTAGACAATTAACTGATACTATAAATTTATTTAAAAATCAAAATAAATTTCTGATTTATACACAAAAAAATATTGATCATGAATTAGATTTTTATAATCAACATCAACTTAATTATAATTATTCTATACCTGTTATGTTACATTCATATGAATTTGATGAAAAAATATCATCAAATGAAGTAGAAAATAAAAAATTCTCCAATTTAATTGAATCTTTTGAAAATATAATTGATAAATGTGTTTATATTGATATTAATAACGTGATAAAAACTTATTATTTTGATAATGAAAATTTATTATTGGTTCAATTAGATAATATTGACACTATAATAAAAGTTATTCATCTTGATGAAAAATATTTAGAAATTGTTTTAAATGATAATATATATATTTTTTTAAAAAATAATTTAAATATTTATTGTTGTATTTCTTAAAAGATACCAAAATAATTTAATGCATTTTTGGCTGCATTCTGTTCTGCTTCTGTTTTATTTGTACCTGTACCTTTACCAATTATTTTACCATTGATATCTTTTACACAATAAACTTTCTTTTTATTTGTTTGACCTATATTATTAACCTTATTTTCTTCACTAATCTTATCATATACAGGATATTTTCCATTAAATTTTTTTTGAAAATAAATCATTAATTTGTTTTTATAATTATCATCTTCATTTATAATTTCGGTCCAATCAACATAATTCTCCATTAAATAAACCATAAATTTATTTATTTTTTCATAAGCATATGCTACATTTTTTTCAATATAAAATTCTTGATAAAGAGCTGCAATAAATGCTTCGAACGCATCTTCTAATATTTTAGCATTTTTTCGTCCGTTAAAAATAATTTCAACATGTCGTGATAATACAATATATTTATCAAAGTTTAATATATTCGCAAATTTACTTAATCCTTCAGTTTTTACTATTCTTGATCGTATCCGTGTTAAAAATCCTTCATCTTTTGTTGTATATCGTTGATATAAATAATAACCAACAATTGATTGTATAAATCCATCTCCTACAAATTCAATCTTTTCACTTGATTCATCTTGTAATTTCATTATTTCAGGATTATCATCAAAACTTAATCCTTCCATATTTCCAAAATATTTTTCATTTTTATCAAAATTTGTTGTTTTTGAATAAGATTTATGAATAAATGCTTTCTGAAATAAATCTAAATGTTTAATATCTTCATCTAAGCCACCAATAGATAATATATTTTTTACATCTTCAAGTGTTAATTTTTTGTTCGTATTATTTGCTACAGGATATATTTTTTTACCTTCTTTAATTTGATATTCATTTTCATATTTTTCTTGTTCAATCATTTTGTATATTTAAATTATATAAACTATTCTTTAAGTTTTAAGTTATTTTCATTTTTTTTAATTTAAAAAGAAATTAATACTAATTTTTAAGAAATGGGTATTTCTATAAAAATTGATAATCGTGAAAAAGATTTAATTCTTGAATGTGAAAATAGAAATATAAATATTATTAAACAAAATTTAGATATATCTGATATACATATTATAAATCAACATGAAAATCATCAAGATATTCTTGTTATTATAGAAAGAAAAACGTATGACGATTTAAGTACATCTATTAAAGATGGTCGATATAAAGAACAAAAAAATAGAATGATTCATAGTATTTCATCTAATGTGCGAAAAATTTATTTATTTGAAGGAAATACAAGAGAATTTAAATTAAATTCATCAGTATTAGAAGGTACAATTATAAATACAATTGTTCGTGATAATATTCATATTTATGTTTCTAAAAATTTAGATCATACAATTAAATTTATTTTAAATATTGTAAAAAATATTGATAAATATAAAGATTCAATCATTAATAATCATCATGAAATAAATACAAACGAGTCATTAATACATGTAACAAAAAAAAAGAATATGAATGGTGATTCATGTTTTATTAATATGATGAGTGGAATACCAGGTATATCAAATAAAACGGCTGAAATATTTTTAGGAAAATATAAAAGTATTCAAAATATGTTATTTTATTTTCAATTTGAATTAGAAAATAAAAAAGATTTAATTATTAAAGATTTAGAAAATATAAAAGTAGGTTCAAATCAACGTAAGTTAGGTTCTAAATATGCTGAAAAAATTTATTGTTTTATTTATAATATTAAATAATTTAAAAAAAAATATTATTATTTTTAATATTATTTATTTATATATGTATAAAAATAATATTTTATCATTGAATAAATATTTTTCAAAAAAATTATTATACATAATAAAAATAATATTTATTTTATTAATTATTTATTTTTTGTTTTTTTATATAAATAAGTCTTCATATCAAGAATATTTTGTATCAAATAACCTTAATGAATTTAAATATTTTAGATGCGATAATAAAAAAATAGGAAAAATAACAGGAGAAATTTTAGATAAATATAATATTCAAAAAGAAAATAAAAATTGGAATATTTATGTTCCCTGTGGTTATAATTTAGTCGAACAAGAATTAATGACTATTAATTTGAATAGTAGTCCTAATAAAAATAAAAAATTTGTTTTTGGTATTAATGGGTGTGACAGAATTGTAAGTAAAAATAAAATTTGGGAGTCTTTAGTAAAATGTTATGGATTAGAAAAAGCATCTACATTAATGCCAGAATCTTTTGTTTTAGGTAATAATGTAGATTTTAGTGAATTTAAAAGAAAATTTAAACCCACTAATATTTATATTTTAAAAAAAAATATTCAACGTAAAGAAGGTTTAAAATTAACAAGTGATTATGATCAAATTAAAAATGCTCATCAAGAAAATTATCGTGTTGCACAATTATATTTAAAAAATTTATATTTGATTAATAAAAGAAAAGTAAATTTAAGAATTTATTTATTGGTTGTGTGTAAAAATAATAAAAAATATTTTTATATATCAAAGATTGGTAAATGTATTTATACAAAAAAAGAATATAATGATGATAATTTTGATTTTGAATCAAATATAACAAGTTATCATTTAGATATGAATATATATAAAAAGAATCCTCGATCATTTGAAGAATTATATGAATATATAAATAAAAAAGAAGGTAATCAATTTGCTGGATTTAATTTAGGTAAAAAAATATATGATTTAATGGTTGATGTTTCAAAATGTATAAGTCATTCAATATTTCAAAGTCCAAATTTAATGAATAGTACAACATTTCAAATATTTGGTGCGGATGTTATATTTGATTCAAATCTTCATCCTTATTTACTTGAATTTAATAAAGGGCCAGATATGATTCCACGTGATAATATAGATAAAGAAATGAAAACAACTGTTCAAGAAGATATGTTTAAAACTGTTGGTTTATTACCAGAAGGTAATAAAAAAAATGTATTTACTGAAATATATCACACTTAAAAATAATAATTTATATTTTTTATATCATATATATATAATGGTTTATTATATATTTATTATTCTTGTTATATTTATAATTATTAACCAATATTTAAATAATCAAGAACATTTTTTAACTGTTTTCGAAACACTAAATGAAATAGTGTCACCTAAAGTATTTAATAGAAAAATGATAGTAAAAGATATTAAAAGTGATAAAAAAGAATCAATTAAACAAGAAACGAATCATAGAAATTATATTATTTATGTAGAAAAAGAAGAATATAAAAATAAAATAGAATATGAATTTAAAAATAAATTAAATAAAGAATTTTTAAAAATTAAAATAAATAATAAACAAAAAATGATATTAACTACCAATAAAAATAAAAGAATTGGCGAATTAATATCTCAAAAATATAATAAATATATATTTGATTTTAATCCAATTTATAAAAAAAAATATATTTTTGAAATACAAGATAATTATAATGTTATAAAAATTTATAGTTTTAATAAATATTATACTATTTATTATTTAAAAAAAATAAATAATGATAAATACGAATGTTATATATTTGATAAAAAAATTGGAACTATAGAAAAGATTGATAATAAATATGAAATTGAATATGATAAAGTTTATTTTAAAAAATTTTATTTATTTAGTAGTGCGTTTATTCTGATGATTTCATAATATCATTAAAAGCATTTTTTTTAGTTAAAAAATTAAAAAATTTTTTTTCTTCTGTACTTAATCCCCAGTCATTATAAATTTCATGACTATTAAAAAAATGATTTTGTTTTGAATATAAAATTAATGATAAAAACATTAAAAAATGTAAATTGCAATTATAAATTTGTATATTTCTAAGAATTTTTTTTAAATAATTTATAAAATTAGTATTTAAATAAATAGAAATATGTTTATTTGATTTTTCATTTTTTTTATAATAAAAATTACCAATATATTTTTTCTCTTTTAAGTCTTTATTCATATTTGTAATATTTTCAATATCATTTGTAACAAGTAATAAATATGTTTTATCATATTTGGGTAAATTTTTGTTATTCGTTATAATTAACATTGGTTTTTCTTGATTAAATATTTTATAATTATTATTTATAGTATATGTTATATTACACATATCTAATTTAAAAAATTCTTTAAGTTGTGGATTATCAAAAGAGAATAAATTAAAATTTATTTTATTTAATTTATTTAAAACATAATAATAATCTTTATATAATAGTTGATCTAAATAATTATCTATATAAACACGTTGATCAAATAGAGAAATATGTTTTAATAAATTGAGTTGAGGATAACTTTTATGAATAATATTATTCTGAGTATTTAATTGTTGTTGATCTGTAATGATCCTATATTTTTTATAATATTTTGTAGTATAAAAGTCTAAGCCTGTAATATAAAGTAATTTTAAATCATATGAAAGTAAATCTACAATCGCACATGTTCCTGTAAAAGGGCGTGTTTGAATAGATCTTTCTAAAGATTTATAACTATTTAGATCCATTGTTTTAAAGGGAATACCAAAATTATTTCTTTTAATATAATTTAAAATATCATTTCTGAATAATTCAATTTCAATAGGGTATGGACAACTAATAAATTGTATTTCATGTTCTTTTAAAAATCTATTACTAAATTTATTTTGTCCTGGAAAATCTATTGTATTAAGTGAATTATATAAAATAGATGTTTTTGTACCGATGTCATTTTTCATATCTTTAGGTAAAGGTAATGATTTGTTTAATCGAACAACAATATCAAATTTATCTATTATATCACCTTTTCCTGTACCAATAATTGATTCAGCAGGACCAACTAATGCGACTGTTTTATTTTTTAAAAAATCAGAATATAATTGTTTATATTTATTTAAAAAATTTTTAATTATATCTAAATGATTTATTAACATATGTTGATTAGGATTTACAATTAATTGATTTTTACATTGTAATTTATGATCATTATATTTGTAAATAGAAATTAATTTACTGCAATATTTACATTTTTTTTTATTTTTTTCATATTTATTCATGAAAAACTAAGTATAAATAATATTTTAATTATTTAAATTTACCGTAAAAAAATAAAAACATTTGTATAAATTATAATGGCTAAAATAAAAAAAACAATTATTCGAAATGACAACTCTATTAATGCAGTTTATGTTTTAAAAATATTTAAAAATAATAAATATGAATTTACTACATTGCAAAAAAGAAATGGATGTTATGCTGTTATTGCGCGTTCATCTGGAGTTTGTAATAATTCAACTTAAATATTTTTTCTTTTTTATTTATTTATTCTGTTTATATAGAATAAATTAAAAAAATATCACATCAATAGAATGATAAATTAATACTTTTATTAAATATTTATTATTTTTATTAATGTTTTTCTATTGTAAAAAATATTTTTCTCATTTGTGCATTAAGATTTCTCATTCTGCATTAAAAAAAAATTAATGAAAAAGTTTGATATCAAAAATATAAAAATAATAAATAGTGTTATTTTTTTCGTTAAAATATATTTTGCTCATTTGTGCATTAAAAAAAAAACACTTTTTTTCAAGTTTTTGTTTACAAAAAATAAAAATATGAAAAAATAAAAATTACGTTTCTGCAAAGAAAATTTTAAAATGCATTTTTTTTTTTAATGCAAAATGAGAACTTTTTTTACTTTTTTACTTTTTTACTTTTTTGCTTTTTTACTTTATTGAAAAATGAATGATATTTTTTCATATAAAGGTACTCCTGAATATATGATACTGATGAAAAACAAAAACATTATATATAGATACACAGCCACTTTTTTTATTGTTAAAAAATTAAAAAAAACACTAAAAAA
>Ga0209533_1000488_pt1 | contig 38356 bp, 45 predicted proteins | sample COG_04_FD_184748 | JGI IMG/M metagenome (GOLD analysis project Ga0209533, IMG submission 184748) | Pelagic Microbial community sample from North Sea - COGITO 998_met_04 (SPAdes) (version 2) | ecosystem: Environmental > Aquatic > Marine > Neritic zone/Coastal water | place: Helgoland, sampling...
CAAATAAAATAGATGAAAATGTAGAAACAATTTTAGTTAATTTCAAAGAATTATATGAAATAATAATTCACGTTTATAATAATTTAAATAAGGATCAGTATCTCTTAACAAGAAAATGTTTGAAAATTGTTTATGAAAAAGTTAAGGGGATTATTATTAAGTACAATGGATTTTAGATTAAACCATCCAATGGATTTTAGAGGATTAATTTATTTAAGTTTATTATTTTAAAGATTTTTTGTATTTTTCTGTATTTTATAAAAAAAAATATGTAATATAAAATGCCTGGAAGGAGAACTGCTCGTAAATCTGGAAGAAAGAATTCTAGAAGAGTTTCTAGAAAAGTTTCAAGAAGATCTGCTAAGAAATCAGGAAGAGTTACAAGAGGATCGGCTAGACGCGTTTCAATGAGAGCTAGAAGAAATACTAGAAGAAATGTTAGACGAGTTAGAAGGATAAGAGGGCAGTGAAAATCCCTTTCCGGAGACCATGAAGGAGACCACCGCCGCGACCACCGCCTTCAAATTTGATCCCGGCTCGCAACCCAAATCCAAATGATGACTAACATTTCTAATAAATTTGAATAAATTTTTTTTATAATTCCAAAAAACTATGGATATTGAAGATACTCTTAATGAAAATAATCTTAGAAAATATTATGATTTTACAAAGTCTTTTCATAATATTTATAATAATTACCCTGATCTGAGTTTTAACAGACTTATTTCACTAGCTAGATCACAAAATAAAACTTTTAAAGAAAATGTTAACAAAATGATTTTGAGGGCAACATTCCTCCAACTTGTTAAAGAAAATCTAGTTGAAAAAGATAAAAATTTCCTTAAGATTCTTATTAGGAAACCACAAAGAAGTGAATCCGGTGTTCAAACTATTAGTTTTCTTACTCCTCCTTATCCTAAGTGGAAAGATAAAACGACTGGGAAAATGATGAAGCAAAATTTCAGTTGTAAGCATAATTGTTATTTCTGTCCAAATGAAATTGATCCTGTTACTAGAAAAATGGTTATGCCTAGATCATATTTAAGCAGAGAACCCGCATGTTTAAGAGCATCAAGAAATGATTTTGATCCTATTAAGCAAATTTATGATAGATTAACAACTTTGGAAAAAATGGGTCATCCATTAGATAAATTAGAAATGATAGTGTTAGGTGGGACAGTTTTAGAATATCCAAGAGAATTTCTAGAATATTTTACAACTCAAGTATTTTACATTTGTAATGTTTATCCTTTTATTGATAGTAGACCTATGTTAACATTAGAAGAAGAACAAAATATCAATATGACAGCTGATATTCGAATTATTGGTTATACTTTAGAAACAAGACCAGATGGTATAGATCACGAATCTATCCATTTTCTCCGTTCATTGGGAGTAACAAGAATGCAAATTGGTATTCAGCATACAAACAATAGATTGCTAGAAATCATTAATAGAGGACATACAGTAGAAGATTCTATGAAAGCAATAAAGTTGTTAAAAGATTCAGGGATAAAGATAATTAGTCATTTGATGCCAGATTTGCCTTATGTTAAAAAGGAAGAAGATATAGAAATGTTTAATGAAATTTTGAATAATCCAGATCTTTTATGTGATGAATATAAAATTTATCCTTGTGTAGCAACAGATTTTACAATGATAAAAAAATGGGCAGATGAAAAAAAATATATTCCAAATGCTGATAAGGATCCTAATTATTTAAGAGATGTAATAGGTCATTATATGAAAAATGTTCAACCATGGGTAAGAGTACCAAGAATTATTCGTGATATACCAAATGATTATATTCATTATGGAAATAAGGAGGGTCATTTAAGAGAAACTATTGATAAAAATGTTAAAACAAATGAGATTAGAGGAAGAGAAATTAGAGGAAATAAATTAACAGAACAACCGGTATTAGTTGTAGATTCATTTGATTCATCAGGAGCAAAGGAATATTTTATAAGATTTGAATCAAGAGATAGAAAATATATTTTAGGATTTTGTAGATTGAGACTTAATAATGAATGGAATCCATTATTACCAGAATTAAATGAATCAGCTATTATTCGTGAATTACATGTTTATGGTAATAAGACAGTAGTGGGATCAAAGACAAAAGGTGTTCAGCATTTGGGATTAGGTAAGAAGTTGGTAAAGAGAGCAGAATGGATTGCTTTAAAGAATGGTTATAGTAATATTTGTATTACAAGTGGTATAGGTGTTAGAGAATATTATAAGAATAAATTAGGGTATCATTTAGAGGGAATGTATATGAAGAAAAATATGGTAAGTGATATGTTCTATAAGATATTTCTATTAATATTTATATTGTTATTTTACATTTATTATATTAAAATATTCTATATAATATATAATGGAAGATACAATAGCAATTAAATTTGTAGGGGGAATAACTGGTTCATTTATCTTTGTTAAAATTTTAAAGGATATAATAAAGGAACATAGACCAATTGTAGGTAAAACATATGGAATGCCATCAAGTCGTTCAACAGTGATGGCATTTATTATAACTTTTTTGTTATTGAATAATTCATTTAAGAAAGAAACTAAATATATTCTAGTAGGTTTGGGTTTAATAGCAATATATTTAAAATATTATTTAAAAGAACATTCATTAAATCAAATAGTAGCGGGATTAATATTGGGTATAATAATAGCTTATATAGTAAATAAATGTTTTTAGTTTATTTAATAAAGAATGAAAATAAAACATATATCGGTTATACGAATGATTTTTTAAAGCGATGGATGCAACATAATGGTTATTTGTCAGGTGGGGCAAAATATACTACAAGAAATATTGGTTTATGGCAACCAATATGTATTGTAGATGGATTTGAATGTAAAAAGGAAGCAATGAGATGTGAATGGCGTTTAAAGAGAGCAAGGGGATATATTGGTAGAATAAAATGGATTAATCATTTATTGAATAAAGAACCTCGTTTTACAAAGAATGGAGCAGATATAAAATTATTAAATTTAAATGTATATGTTACAGATGAATATAAAAAATATTTTGATATAAAAACAGATGAATTAAGTTGGTTTTAAAATATTGTATATAATAAATGTTTAAGAATAGAGGAGAGAATTTTGGTAAAATGTATAAAGGTAGGAATTTAAATGATTCAAGGAACAGATATAATATCGATTTAGAATTAGGAGGTGTAGGAGATCCAAATGCTTGGCATCAAGGTTATGTAGGAGATAATTGGTTTTATAATCCAAGATATAGATATTTAGAAATAGATGAAATACCATACGAGTTTAGAAAAAATTTTGAAAGTTATAGAATGGAACTAGATTCAGATCCAGATAATTGGGAACAAAGATATAGAGGTGAATGGATTTATCATCCAGGAGGTACACCAGAAGTAAGAGAACAAAGGAGAAGAAAATTCAGAGCAGAAGAAACTCAAAGATTAGAAGAAGGTGAGGATGAAATAAGATCAGCAGAAAGTTATCATTCAGAAACATCGCAACCATCAGATATACCTGGTATGTTAGCACCAAAGATGCCTAATGTAGAGCATTTACCAGTTAATGAATATAATAGAGAATTAATAAAAAAGATAAGAAGATCTTATAAAAAATTAAAAAGCGAATATCCATCAAGACCTATGGGTGATAGATTAAGAGGTTTACACTGGCCAGAATTGGAGAATTTTAGGAATTTAGTTTTTGAATTAAATTTTCAAAGGAAAGCAATTTTTTATGATGAAGAAGGGATACATGATTTTATTTACCCTACAAAAAGGGGTGTTGGACCATTAACAAGTATAACTCCTTTTAGTATAACATCATTAGGATTTGGAGGAACTGTCCCGAGAACAAGAGCAAATATTAGGGATGAACCCTATAATACAAATACTGGGGATTTAGTAAGACAAGGTAATGATTGGAATGGATATATTACACCGGACCATTCATCTCAACGGGAAGTAATAGAACGAGCAACAGGTATTCAAAGGATACCAGCAACAATAAGATATTGGATATTACATAGTAAAATTACATGGAGAATATATACAGGAGATTATAGTATTACACAACGGATAGTTGATACAATAACAAGAATAATAACAGAATCAATAAGAGCAGGAAGAGATTTTAGACAAGAAGTAAGAGATTATTTATTACAACAAGGGGTTGTTGGACGAGAAATAGAAAAATTATTCAGTAATTTATCGGATGTTTTATTAGAATTAATGAATTTACCGGGAAATATTTTAAGTATTCCACAAAGATCATATAATTTTTTTAAAGAATTATTTACAAGTTTTTTACAAGCAAGATTAGCTCAACCAGAACCTGAGCCTGAAGCTGAACCAAAAATAGTTTCTCATTTCCGTCCTTATCAGGGTAGAACGAAAAAGAGAAAAAAAAGTAGGAGAAGAACACGAAGAAGGAATTAAACTTTAAGCATATTTTTATCTGTCAAAGGGTCCATTTCACAAGTTTTGCAGAGTGCCTGTCCGTTATCCATGACATTGATTCTAAGATAAGGATTAACGCAACCCATACAATATTTTAAAGACTCTTTTTTTCCGTCAAGTATAACAGAGCAATTAGGACCGACACATGCACCAGCGATAGAACAATGAAAGAATTGATTACAGGATCCGCAATTAATTTGTAGAGCATGATCGCCAAGTGAAAATTTTTCTTGACAGGCTCCACAATGAATAATTTCCGAAAGGAACTGCTTAGTGAATTCATCTCTTTGTTTAGATTTTTCTTCTAAAACTCGTTTATTATCACAAATAGTCTTTTTATTTTCTTGTGGGTAGTTAGATCTTCTTTTCACGCGCTTATTTTTAAGAATAGAAACGGGTTGTTCAGAAGATTTTGGCAGAGGATGAATCTTATGGAACTTCTTTTGTTTTTTCTTATCATAAAAGCAACACTTCATGTTTTAAATAAAACAATAATTTAATTCAAATTTTTTTCTAAGAAATAATAAATGACTAAAGAAGCAAATAGACAAAAGAGGGAAGTTTGGGAAGGCAGGCGTTCAAAGACAGCATCTGGTTTAAAGAAAAAAGATTTAATGAAGAATAAGGATGGTAAGGTTGTATCAAAGAAACAACATAAGAGAGGACAGGAATTATACAGAATGATGAAAAAGGAAGGTAGATTGGCTGATCCATTTAAGAAGAGATCAAGATCTAGATCAAAGACACCAAAAAGATCAAATAAATCAAGATCAAATAAAAAGAGAAGCAGATCAAATAGGAGACGTTAATCGTATGTGGTACTTTTAACTGAAATATATTCATTAACTTCTTTTTCTTTAAAATTTATGATATCTTCAATATTTTTAAGATAAATATTTTTTTCTTGATTATCATTTTTTTCATCTATATGTCTAAACATATTGTATACTAAATCAATTTCTTTTTGATTCCAGAATTTTTTAAGACCATCAACAAGAGGGTTATTTTTTTCCAAAGAATTATCAATAACACCCAAATCTAAAAATTTGTCAACAATATTGATATAATGTAATAAAGTATGATTAATGATAGTATTATTATCATAAACTTTACTTAATTTCTTAAGTCCATCGGAACATTTTCTTAATAATTTTTTATGAATTGTATTTTCTCTATCGGAGTATTGTATTATTTTGATGATAGGATTATAAAGATTATGTAAATCTTCTCTACAATCACCAGTCCATATTCTTAAGAAACCTTGAATAATAGAAGGTTCATGAAATTGAATAGAGTTATTATAGATAGAAATTTTAGTTCCTTCAGGTTTGTAGCTGAGTAGTATAAGTTTGATAAGAGAACAAAAGGGTTCAAGAATTAAATTTTTATGAATATTCATATTACTTGTAAAATAAGAATAAACTTTTATATAATTATTCACATTTGCGAACATTAATATATATAGTTTATAAAAAAAACATTTATAAAAATTTGAATATTTAAAATTAAAATATTAAATAGTATAAATGATTATTCCAGTTAGATGTTTCACATGTAATAACATGATTGGAGATAAATGGAATGCTTATATCAAAATGGTAACAGTTGAAAAACAAAAACTAAATGATAAAAATGCTTCCGAAGATCTTGATATTGAGTATATTGAAGTAGGGAAAGGCAATAAAGTAAAGAAAAGTATAGAGGGAAAGGTATTAGATGATTTAGAACTTCATAAATATTGTTGTAGGAGAATGATGCTTGGTAATGTACATTTAATTTCTTATATTTAATTTATATAGTATAATATAATGGTAAATGAAAATAATAATACAAGTATAAATAATGATATTGCTGAACAACAAGATTTACAGGTAAGTGATAATAGACCACAGATAAGTGGAACAATAGATAGGTTTAATAAACATTTAACGAATTCAGAAATAAGTTATATTAATAGAATTTATCATCAAGATAATAAAAAAAAATCAAGGACTATTTTTGAAATGAATTTAGGAGAAATTATGGAGAATACATCAAATTTTTTTAATAATTTTTTAATGGAATACACAAACAAAATATATGATACAGAATTATATTATTCTGATAATAATAGTGATGGACCTTTAGAAAACTTAAAAATATATATAATAGCTTTTGTAAGATATATAAATGAGAGCGATAATATCATTTATTTTGGTATAATATTAATTTTAATATCATTAATTTTATATTTTTTAAATATAACAAGAGGTAAGAAGGATGAATGATTTATTTATCATAGGAATTGTTATAATGATTTTATTATTTGTAGATATAAAATATGCGATAATAGCAATAATTGCTTTATATTTACTAAAAGAATATTCACATATAAAACATAGTGTAGTTAAAGAATTAAAACCACCTAAAGTAAGAATATCTTATAATTCGAATATTGATAATATTTTAGGATCTTTAAAAAAATTCAAGAAAAAATCAAAAAATCAGTATTTAAAGGGGATATATTATTGGCATAAATTTATAAAAACAATACAGATTTTAGAAGATGACGATTTACAGAATTATAATTCTTATTTTGATAAAGCTTTTGATTATTTAAAAGAATCTGTAAATTATTTCCATTCAATAAATACAGATGTTCCAGAGAGAGACTTAATAGATGGATTAAAGTATAATGATTTTACAAATGCTAAAAAAACAAAAGAAGTAGCAAAATTATCAAAAGAATTATATAAAGAAGGTTATCATATATTATATAATTTATCTTTAAAATTAAATAAAAAATGGAAAGAAAATCCTAATATAAATAACAAACCGATTATTTTAGATCATCCTTTACCATTTAATGAAAAAAATACGAGTTTTGATTTTTATGTTTAATTAATAAAGATATTATAATTATAATTATAATTATATATGACATCTGTTTTTAGATTACATCCTAATGATTTATATAAAAAAATGGTTTATCTTAATTATTTACAAAAAGATGAAAACTTCGATTTTTTAGATATATTTTTAGAAAAATATAAGCTAAATATAAATATTTATTATAAAATAATTTCTAATGTAGAAGAATTTAAATTAAAAAATATTCTTAGATTTTTTAATTCCCGTTTATTAAAAATAGATGAAAAAATAATTTATGATAAAAATATTACTTATCATAGTTTTAATAGTCTTATTAAAGAATATATTAATTCTGATATAACAAAATGTATTATAATAATGAATTTAATTCAACATTATATTTATCCTATGAAGTAATTAAATTCATAGAGTTTTTAATACTATTTTCTTGATTTGGTAAATTATTTTTCCTGTATAATTTAAGTTCTTTTTTGCTATTGTGTTGATTTAAATTATTTTCATAAGTATTGATAACATGATTTACTGGAATAATGGGTGGAATACTAATATTAAAAATAGTATTTGTTTTAAAATTTTTACGATATTCTTGAATATCTAAATTACCACCAAAATTCTTTAATAGTAATTTTTCTGGGGCTAAATGTATTTTTTCACCAACAGTATTATTACTTATATTATAATAAAGATTAATTAAAGAATATATTTCAAGATTATTATTAAAATTATTAAAAGCATATCTTGAACCACATTCTAATGAACAAAAATAACCATAAATATAGAATATATTATTTGAATATTTAATAGGTATTCCAAAAGTATTATTTTCAAAACTATGACAACAATTCCAGCACGTAGAACAAACATTATTTGTGGAACTATTTATTTCTTGAAAAATTTCGGTATTATCAAAAGAATCAATCGTTCCATGATTTTCATTTACTTTTTTTAATCTAATAATTAGATTTTCTGAATTTGTATTACTATTAAAAACAGGATTTTCATTTTTTATAATATTTTCTTTTGGTTTCCTTCCTCTTTTTTTAGGAGGTGGTTTTTCAGGAACATTTTCAACATTAGTTTTATTTTTATTTTTAGAACCTACTTTTCTTCCTCTTTTTTTAGGTTCAACTTCTTCAGGATTTTGTTCCATTATTAATATAAAATATTTTATATCTTTATATAGATTTATCTTTATCTTTGGGGGGTATGAGTCTTCGAAAAATTAACCAATAAACTAGAATACTTATACAAATAAATATGGTTGTTTTTATGAATTTCATATTGAAAAAAGAAATATCATTATTATTCATGACAAATAACATTTGAGTAAAAACTTGAATAGTAACCATTCTTAAAATATCTTGAATTACAAAAGTTGTTGTTTCATCTGTTTTTAAATTTAATAAAGATTCCATATATAATATTACATATAAAAAATAAGTTTAAAATAAACTATTTTTTTAATTCAATATAGTAAATTATGGCAACAGGAGAAGTACAAATGGGAAATTTACCATTAATTATGATAGCATTAGCTATAATATGTATTGGTGTATTAGGGTTTTTAGAAATGAAAAAACTTTATATTAAATTAAATGTCATCACTAATAAGATTGATGAAATAAATGAAAATATGAATAAAGTTTCTGAAAAAGAAGAAAAATCAAAACATATGCCACCTCAACAAATAATGATGCATCCAGGACAAATACCTCCCCATATTCAACAACAGATGATGTTAAGAAGACAACAAGAAGAATTACATATGATGAGACAAAATGAATCTCAAAAAAATCAAAAAGTAATGGAAGATAATATTGAATATGAAGAAAGAGAAGATGAAGGAAATGATGATGAAGATGAAGATATTATTGATGAAAATTCTGATTCTATTAGTGAATCGAACCATTCTATAGATGAATCTCAAAGCCGTAATTCTGTAGATGATGGAGGTATTGTTGAAGATAATATCGTAGATGATGACGACGATGACGATGATGATGTTGATGATTTAGAACTTGGTTTAGATAATGAATATAAACATCTTTCTGTTAAAGAATTAAAAGAATTATGTATTGAAAGAAATTTAAAAGTATCGGGAAATAAAAGTAAATTAATTTCAAGATTAATGGGAAATAACTAAAAAAAAAATATATTAAAGTATAAATGGCAAAAGTAACTGATAACTTTCATAATGATTTTCCGGCAAGAATGGCTTATGGATTTATGACAGATTATTATCCGAATTGTGAACTTAATTTAGCTTTACAAAAAAATATGACAAGTTGGCAATATCGTTTATTTTTAACAAGAAATGGTAATCAAATTAGAAATATTAACAGCGATTTCAATCATAAGAGATTTGGTTGTAACAATTGTAATGATCCTTCTATCCCGGCTCAAAGTAGATATTTACAAAATTGTACAAATGATGTTTGTCATATTAAAGAAAATAATTCTAAAGGTATTGGATTATATTAAATTATTGTTTCCATCTATTTTTACAGTTAAGACATGTAATAAATTGTGTCATGGGTTCATCGGCTGAGCGGGTCTGAACTTCATAATAAGAACAAGATCTACTAAAACATTTACGACATTTAAATTGGTCAGTCATAGCTTCGGGTTTAAGAGTATATTTAAGTTCATCCATTTTCGATTTTTTATCCATAAGTTCTTTCCAATTATCAGGGAAGATATCATAAACAGATAACTTTGATATATTGTTAGGATCAATTTTTTTTTCTAAAATATTTTTTAAAAGATAATTATTTTTGATATAAGTATCTGAATTTAAATTGGAATAAATAGAAATACATTTATTTAAATAAAGATTAAGGAATGATTTATTATTCCATGATCTTAAAATATTTTTTTGTTTTGCGACATTAATACAATAATTATAAATGCTTTTTTCAATAGTTTTCGATAATTGTAAATTGTTTAGTAAAGTATCAAATTTAATAACAAATTTAATCCTTTTTTGATCATTAGAATTAGAATAGTTCATTTTTATTTAATAAATAATATTTTTCAAATTTTAAATATATTTAATATTCATTATTATCGGTATCAAGAATTTCATTTTCATTATATTCTTCTAAATCATCATGATCATCTTCTTCTGAATAATTGTAATTTTCTTGATAATCTTCATCTTCACTAAAAATTTCTTCATCATAACCATCATCATTATCATCTTCAGATAAACAATCATCAAAACCTTCATTCATTTCTTCATAAAATAAACTATAATCGGAAACAGTAAAGTCTTTATAAGTTTTTTTATCATTCATACTCACAATAAATAAATCACCAAATAGTAATTTTGATGATGAATCTTCTTCTAGAAAACTTGAAGAACCATTGGGTGCTAAATCGTGTTTATTCTCAAAACCAGCTTCACCATCATACCATCCATAACATTTAATAAAATTATAATCATATTTCCAAGAATATAGTTCTTTGATAGATTCAGAACCCTGTGATTTAGAGTTTTTCACAAGTGTATTTAAACAATTTTTAGGCAACTTAACATCAATTTCATTCATAGATCCATCTTTATTAATTCTAATAAACTTCATTTTAAATTATAATTTAATTAATCCTTAAATATTATTTTATAAGCAATAATAAATGTATAAGAAAAAAAAATCTCTTGAAAAAAGAAAACAAGAATCTGAAAGCATTCTAAAAAAATATCCCTGTAGAATACCTGTTATTGTTGAGAAGTCTTCCGGATGTAAAGATATTAATGAAATTGATAAAACAAAATACCTTGTTCCCGATGATTTAACAATGGGGCAATTTATTTTTGTTATTAGAAAACGAATAAAAATAACACCTGAAAAAGCTTTATTTGTTTTTATTAATAATAAATTAATAGCTACACATTCTTTAATGTCTCAGGTTTACAATGATGAAAAAGAAGAAGATAACTTTTTATATGTTCATTACAGTAGTGAAAATACTTTTGGTTAAATATTTAAAAGATTAAAATTATTTTTAATAAATGATAACTATTATTCCTTTTAAAGAACAAAAAGCGAATATTTTTAATGTTAAAAAAGATTTAAATGAATTACAAAGATTTATAAATTTATATAGTCTAGAATCAAAAGGAATTCATAAAAGTTTTTTTAAAAATAATTGTTTAGTAATTAGTAATGAATTAAATACAAAAACTTATAAAATTAAATTAAAAGATAGTTATTCTAAAAATAATTATTTATATATATATTTTGATAAAGAATTAATAGATACTTTTATATTTTATGATTCTGATTATGAAGAAGAATATATATTATATGAGAATAAGATAAATTCAGTTATTATAAATGTAAAAGTTTATTCAGATTATTTTGAAATAGAATTTAATACTGATAATTTGGATGAATTTAATAATTTAATTTTGTAAATATTTTATTATATAATATAATATATATGAAATTTGAATACATAGTTCTAATTGTTTTAGTAGTTATTTTAGCTGCTCATATTTTTTTAAATAAAAATGTAAATTTTAAAGGTGGGCTTGTTAAACTTTCACAAGAATTAGGTAAATTCCCGAGACCACAAATATCAAGGGGTTACAAGCAGTTATCTAAACAGAATGTTAAAGATCCGTTATATAGCCAACCCGAAGGTAAAATTGATGAATCTAAAGTTAATATAATAAGAAGTAGTAATTTACAAAATGATAAAAATCCTATTTATTATAATCCTAGCGCATATAAGAAAGATTTTATGTCACCAAATCCTTTAGGATCAACCGAATATAATTTTGCTGAATTTAATGATGAAAAAACATCATACGCATGGACAGATAATAATGTATCACAGCATCCTGCTTTTTACAGAAGTGAATTTTCAGATGAAAAAACAAATGTAGGTAAATTTTTTGATAAAACAAATCAATTTCATGATAAAACTTCATCATATTCAACAAATAATTTACCTGATAGATGCTTTTTAGATAAAGAAGATAATATTGTTTGTAATTTTAATGATCGTCTTCAAAATATTCCACCTTCATTAATAAATGAAAAAAATAATAAAATATTAGATTATATTGGTATATTGGGTGAGAAAAATAGTTTATATAAAGATATTGATTCACAGAGTATTCAGAATGTAGGTGGTAATGATCATATTATGTATAAATATAATGAAGAAAAAGAAATGAATGGTTCAGAAGTAATTAAAGGTGTTCATGGAAGCAATACAACAAATGAACATTATTTAGATTTAAATTCATTAGATTACAAAAATAAATTTTCTATCTAAGTATATATGAAGTTAAAATTTCATAATAACAGAAGTCACAATTTAACAGAATATCTTACTAAGTTTGGTTGGGAAGAAGTAGAAAAAGATAAACAATCCGATTTTTCTTTATGGGATACATATGGTAAAGAAGATATTGCATCTAAAATAAAAGTTTGGCCTAAAGAATTTTATTCAATGATTGATTGTTTATGGACATGGCATACACGTTTAGAAAAAAATAATTTAACTCATTTGGCTCCAAGAACAATTACAGATTGGGAAAAAGATAAATTAGGACCTGAAGATTTTCAGAATGGAGAAATATGGTTTTTTAAGCAAATTTTTGGTGTTCATGGAAAAGGTATTAATTTATTCTCAACATTTAAAGAATATCAAGAAATAAATGATTATATTCAAAAAGCTTCATCAATGCAAGGTCCTTGCCTACAAGAAGATTTAAAACATCATTATATATTACAACAAGGTATAGTTGATACAAACCTTATTCAAGGGAGAAAATATATTTTACGCGTTTATACATTAACATTAGGGAATGGTTCAACATATTTATATAACGATTGTTTTTATTATTCGGCATTATTTCCTAAAAAATATGATAATAAGGATTGTTATATTGGAGAAAATAATAAAGTTTATCCTGTAAATGTTCAGAATAAGAATAATAAAACATTTGTACCGGCTAAACAAATGAGAACAAATGTTCATGTTTCTCATTGGCATCAACAAAGAGAAGGACAATATAATATTGTTGATAATAGAATTATGGGTATATTATCAGAATTACCTATTTATAAGCAGGTGATGAATAATTTATTTAGAAATGCCAGAGAAATGTCTAAAATACAAACAGAAGTCCTTGATGAATATTCTAAATGTAAAGATAAACCAATTAATATTAATTTAAGTAATATATATCAAATATGGGGTTCAGATTATATTGTTGAAGAAAATTTAGGAGTAAAATGTTTAGAAATTAATGCTTTTCCTAATTTATCTCATGGAGATCCTTATAAAGGTAAAGCAGGAAGTAAGAAAAGACCACATGAAATTAAATTTAGAAAAAATGGTTTTGATAGAGATTTAATGAGAAGATTAGGTTTTAATTTAGAAAATACAAATAAACCTAATAATTGGGTTCTTGTAAATAAAGAAAATTTAGGTATGAAAGCAGAAGATATGTTATTACAGAAACAAACCGGTCAGAAAACTAAAACTAAAACTAAAAGGAAAAGAAGAAAGTCTCGTAAAGGTTCACGTAGAACTAGGAGAAGATAAAATCTTGATTTAATTCAAGATTATATTTTAGACACCATTGTTTAGCTGTTTGTATTTGTTTATTAGTAGGTTTATTTTGTATATGTCTATTTGTTTTAACTATTTTCAATACATTATTAATATTTTGTATTTGATTATTAATAAATTTAGTATTAAATTGATTAAGATCTTGTAAGAATGTTTCAGGAACAAATAACTCAAAAGTATCTAAATTATCATAGGATTTATACATCATATTATTTATATTGGTATTTAAGCCTTTAAAATTTTTACATACAATATATTTTTCTGAATTTGATGTTCTGCTTGTATCTGGTTTGTAAAAATAAATTTCTCCATAATGTAAATATAATATATAAAGTAATTGAATTGTTTTAATATTAAGAATATCAAACATTTTAATAATAAAATTCCCAGAATTTACTTGTACATTTAGAGCAATAAAGATTTCACAGAATAATAATTGAATAGAAGATTTTTCTTGTTCATTATAATTTTCTGAAAAATCAAAACCGCCATCTGATGTAACGGTATAGCATTTATTTTGATTATTTTTGATATAATGTAAAGCATTTTTTAAATTATATATATTACCAGTTTTATCTTCACCATAAAGAATAATATTTTTTTTATTATTTAATATATTATTATTCCAATATGGAACTTTTTTATCATCAGAAACTAAAGTAATCGCATAAACATTATTAATAGAAACATTTTTCTTTTTATAAGAATCATGAATACAATGAATAAATCCTCCAGGTCCTTCAGCAATACAAGAAGCATATGAATTATCTTTAAAAAGATCAAATTCATATAAGATTTCTAGTAACTTAAAATAAGAACGACTAATAGGAACAACATTACACATATTTTTGGTTGTATTTGATGAAGTATAAACATATTCAAAATTATTATGAAATTTTTTGGATAATTCCCATTTTTTTAAATTACAATTATCTATTTTACATTTTGTAGTATATAAAGATTTACTTAAATTATCATTTTTAATATAATTTGTTTTTTTATCTAAATTAATAGTTCTTTCATGCTGGGATAATTTATAATGTTTCATGTATTAATTTTATAATTTTCTTTTAAATAATTATATATATAATATTATATAATATTATGGAATCTTACGACGAAAAATACCGACCTTTATCGCTGTGCTCACAAGAAACAGCCACGAAAAATCAGAAAGAAATAAATAGTAATCGGGAAGAAGTCATAAGAATAATTGGGGATGAGAACGCAGGCAATATTCTCGGAAATATCAAAGAGGCTGACCAAAAAGATAATAACATGTATGAATTAAATTACACCCAAGCCGAGTCTGAGATTAGCAATCCAAGAATAAGGGAAGCAGCATACGAGGCGAAGGTGGGGCGTGCTGCGGGGACGGTCTGGGAGGAAGTTCTTCGGCCAGCACCAGCAGCAACCGTCAGGTTTGGGTTTCATGGCGGTGGCAGAAAAAACAGAAAAAAATCTAAAAGGAAACGTAAATCAACTAAAAGGAAACGTAAATCAACTAAAAGGAAACGTAAATCAACTAAACGGAAACGTAAATCAACTAAACGGAAACGTAAAACAAGGAAGCAAATTAAACAAAAAGGCGGTGTGTTGTGGACAATTGTTAATAATGTTTTCAGATATTTAAATCCATTTGAGTATTTAATGGGTACGGCACCAGACCCCGGAAAGGTAAACAAAGATGGGCTACTCGAGACACCCGTCCCACCCGTCCCACCGTCGTCGCAGCCACCCGATGCCGCCGAACAGCGCCGACAGGCTGACATACAGGCTGACATAACTTCCACATATGTAATAGCGGGGGCGGCCTTTGGTTCAGGTGGTTCATTTAAAACACCTCATAAAGCATATATATGTTCAAGGTCGGAAGCCAACACTAGTGGATCGCCGTTGAATAATATTTTATATAATTCTACACCCAGGCGATTAAAAGTTTTCTTTAATTGTAATTTTGCATCTGTAAATAAGGCATATTTTAAAGATGACGATTTGAAATGGGAGGAGGGGGGGGTCAACGCAAATACTACAAACGTTCAAATTTTGAATAATCGGGGGGAGGATAGTGGGATTCTCGAATTAGAAGATTATATATTTTTGAAAATTGATACTCATAAGGTTCACCTAAATGAGATAGCTGAAGAATATGAATTAGCAAATTATTTCTATGAAAAAAAAAGTGGACCTAAACCCATTCCAGTTTACAGGAGAAATGATCAAGATGGAGTTTTAGATACAAGACAAACCGCAAGTCGTGGTGTCGGAATATCATCATATAGTATTTTAGATATGTATGGAGAGGTCTATAATCAGGGGCGTTATGCTTATGTATTAACCAAGGTTTGTAATTTAGAACATACTAGTAAAGCCAGAATGGGCTGGGCGGCGAGGGCGACTCACGTTCAACTCACTAGGCATTTTGAGGTAATCGGGGAACTTTTACAAGAAATGATGTATAAACATCATTTTATATCAACTGATCTTAAACCAGATAATTTATGTACAACTTCGCACCCAATAAATGATACAAATTATAAAGGTCAAATCATAGATAATGATCAACCGCAATTTTTTGATAGAAGACCTTTTCATCCCGATTTTGAATTATCACCCGGCAGCGGAAGCCCCAGTGACGATCAAAAAGAAGATATGAGAGCTGTTGGATTATTTTACATGATATTACAATATATTACTTCATATTATGATCATAATCTTAATAATTTTGGTATTTATAAATGCGATAACACAAAAACTAGTGCTCGTGAACCACAATTTATACTAAATTTAGTACATGTTTTAAAAGCAGCAACCATCACCAGCGCGCGGCTGCGCGCTTTATTTGGCCAGGACCAAGTCTCGCTTTTTGATTATATCAATAATAAGAGTGTACAAGATATCATGGATATTATTGATGCTATTGATTCTATTATTCAAGTTGGTAAAATAGGGAGCGGGGTTCTCTATGATCCAGACTTTCCTGGAAGCACAAACGATCCCAGTAAGCCACGAGCAAGATTGGGTTGTAAAAGAATGTATAGTCATTATGTCAGAATGAGTGATTGTAGATTTCCTAGAAATTTTCCATTTGGGCCGCCCACAACCATGCCCGGCGGCGTGCCCGGCGGCCAAGGAATGAGAGACGGGAGTGAGCAGGCGGACCATAATACATTATTCTCCAATAATTTAAAAAATTCTATAAGATTTGTTAAGTGGTTTTTTGGTGTTTCCGCTGGATCAGGTCAAATGTAATACCACTTTCCAGCAATTATTTCATTTAAACTTTCTGAAAGATAAAATAATTATTCAATGATGATAATAATCTTAATGGTTCTAATTCGGGTTTTATAATATCTAATGCTTTTTCATAATAACCTCCATCTTGTAAAACTTCTTCATCATCTCTAATTTCAGTTAAATTAGCGATTACTTTACCAAAATCTCCAAAACCTTTTGTAATATTATTTTGTTTAAATATTTTTGAATATCTTTTCTTAACTGTTGGTGACATTAATTTAAAACCATTTTTTTCCATGTAATCTCTAAAGAAATCAAAATTTACTAAATATTCTGAAAAGGTTTGACCAATAGATTCCATAAATACATCAATTTTTTGTCCAAACATATTATCAACATTTCCAGGATCATAAGTAAAATCTTCTATTTCATAAGCTTTCTTTATTGAATAAATCAATTCACCATTATCATCTTTAAATTCTTGATCTCCATTAGTTTTTAAAAGATCAAATAATCTACCACCATCATAACAAGTTCCTATAAAGTAACCTCCTGGAGCAATAGTTTCTTTTATATTTGTCATAAATCCATCAAATGTTCCTTCATCTTCAAAATAATAATGAAAAGTAAATTGAGAACTAATAACATCAAATTTTTCTAATCCTAAATTATTATATTTTTTCTGAATATTTTTATATTCTTTTGGAACTGCTTTTCTACCATTAAACAATATATTTAACATATTTTGAGAATGTGAAATTTCTTTTTCACTTGCCTCAACATTTTCATAACAATCTCCTTTCATTATATTTTGACTCGTATCTGCTACTAAAAATGCCGCCATAGGTTTATCTTTTCTTTCATGATAATATCTATAACAAGCTTCAGTTACATTTGAAGATATATCTAATCCTAAAATAAATTTAGGATTAGCATCTCTTTGAATATATTTCTGAATATCCCCCCCTCTTCCAATAGACATATCTAAAATATTGATACCGCCAGCTTTTTTAACAGTAGAACAAACACCAACAATTAAATTACTCTTAATATAATTATGTAATTTCCTCAATGATTCTGTTATAGGATTAAAATCAGAAGAAACATAATATTTATTCTTTTCATCTTCAGGAGTATTTGATTCAAAATCAAAATCTTTTAATAGAACTTTATTACGAATTAATTCTTCTGTTACAGGATATTTAATTGTTGACCATACATTATTTGCTACTACAAAATATTGAGGTTCTGTTTTATCATCTCTTATTCTTAATGGTGTCCATATCATATTATTTTTTCCATCTCTTTCATATCTCATTTCAACAATATCATTATCATTAATTTCTCTTCCATCTCTTTCACAGATAACTTTTTTATTTGAGATATTAAGAGGAATATTTGTTTGATGTAATGATCTTTCAGGATCAGGATTAAATAAAATCAATTCACCTTTATCTTCAACTGTATCATCTAATATTCTCATACAATAATCAAGTGATTTATCATCTTTTTTATCATATTTAACAAGAAGTTGTAATTGTTTATATTTATTCATAATTTCAGAACCATCATCATTGCGAATAGTATATGGAACTTCTTTATCTTTTGTTCTTGATCCAACTTTTTCTTTAATATATTTAACTTGAAAATCTATTGTATTTTCTTCGGGTGGTTTCCATTTAAAATTCCTGTTCCATTTTCCACCAATATAATCTGGTTTATCTGTACTTGTTTCAGCTTTTACGGCATTAAATAATGGTATAAATATTAAACCATCAATTCTATATTCATAAGCTTTCTTTTCTGATTTTGTTAAGATATTATTACATCTTGTCAAAAGCATTTTACAATCATTCAGATATTTAACAGAACCAATTTCATTTTCACTAATTATTTTACCATAATCATAATGTTTAACGCCTATTCTTATACTATTTTCATCAACTTTCATAGTAGTTAATACATTTTGATTAAATTCTTTAATTATTCTATGTCTAAAATCAGCTTTAGGGGCATTTAAATAAAATGGAAATTTATGAACATAATTTATTGTTGAATCAAATATTTCATAATAAACATCAAATATCATAAATAATTTGATATCTTCATCATTAATATTTTTAGTAATATATTCTCCATCAAATACATAATCTTTTCCTAAATCAGGAAATTCTACACCAGTATCAATAACTTCTTTTTTAACATTTATCATATAACCATGATTATCTTTAATATACAATAAATATCTATCGCCATCAGCTTTTTCAGTTACAGCGTATTTCAATAAAATATTATTAGGATTAATAGGATTTACATCAGAAGTAGACAATGTAATAGGTTGTGGGAGATGTAATCTTTTCTGTTTATCGGTTAATTCTATGGGTCTTTTTGTCCTTCTATCAACTTTTCTTTCAGGATGTAATATTCTAAAATAACTTTCAAGAATATCATTTTTTTCTTTTATACTCATAATAAATTGAGTATCATAAATTATAGTATATATATAATATAGATGTTCTCCAAATAATTCAAATAATTTTTCAGAAAGTAAATCTTTATCAAGTAAAACTTTCTTTTCAGTAACCTTTGCCCAATCAGGTAATTTTTGACCGGCGCCACCAGTCATAGCTTCAACTTCTTTTCTTTCTTGTTCTAGTTCTTTAATAAGTTCTTCCAATCCTTCTTTTTCACCCATATTATCTTCATCAAGATCCTGAATAGCTTCTTGTAAAACTTCTATTTGTCCATCAATTTCATCTAATTTTTCTTCTTTTGTTTTTTTCTTAATTTCAGAAACATCTTTAAAAACAGAAACTTGTTCTGGAATAGGTTTATCAGGTGAATATGTAGAATTTGGAAAAGGACTTTGTGTAAAATCTACCGGTCCATGTCCTGCTCCCAAGAAATCTACTGGTGTAAATAAACCATAAGGATTAGGGGATTTCTTAAAATATAGATTATAAGGGGATTTATATTCTTTTCCATCGAGGATATCTTGATAGAAAGAATCAATACTTTTGCTTCCATCGGGTTTCAATTGAGAACCAATATATTCAATTTCTATTTCATAATTTTCTTTTTTCATTAAAATTTGTGAACCTTTAAAAGTTTTAGAATAAGTCCTTTCATTATCATTTGGGGATTTAACAACAGTTAAATCAAATCTAAATAATTTATCATATGTTACAAAACTATATCTTTTCTTATAACGAAAATGTTTATTCTTTTCTGAATAATCCATTAATGTATCAAGAACTTCAGGATTATCTTCTTCTAAGGGGACTTCAGATTTAATATTGATTCTGTAATCATAATCAGAATTATTTAATTTATAAGTGTATTCAGGAGCTTCTCCAAATTTTTCTTTATGTAATTGTTTTTTCACAAATACTTTATCGACAACATCAAGTGTATCAGTTTTACAATATTTCTTAATATCATCAAGACCATTAATGGTAATACGAACATCAGAAAATCTCCTTCCGTTAAGACAACGAATATCTAATGAATGTTCTTCATAATTAAAGTCATTAAAGTCTTTAAGTTTACTTAAAACTCTTAAAAATGTTTTTTTATCAATCAATTTTTGATCAATAACACATTCATATTCAAGTAATTCATTATTTAATGATTGTTTAAAATATTTCATAATAACTGATTTATCTATAAAAGCCGAAGTATCGCTTAAAATTTTTGTTGCCATTTTGTATATTATTATATATTAAAGTTTTTTTAAATTAATTATCAAATTTATTTTCTTTATCAAATAAAATGAAAATCATAACTGTTGGAACACATAATAAAGGATATTATGATATTTTACAAGAATCTTGTAAGCGTAATAATTTAGAATTAATTAATTTAGGATGGGAGAAAGAATGGAAAGGTTTTACAATGAGATATGATTTGATGGATGAATATTTAGATAAACAAGAAGAGAATGAAATAATTATGTTTATTGATGCATATGATGTTTTTTTATTAGAAGGTGAAGATGAAATTTTAAAGAAATTTCATTCTTATAAAAAAAATATAGTTTTCGGTTTACAAAATGGATTTTTCCCAACATTTACATTTACAAAATGTGATGGTAATGTTCTTTGCGGTGGTTCTTATATGGGATATTCTAAAAATATAAAAGATCTGTTAAAAACTTTAAAAAGTAAAGAACTATATAAAAAATATAATAATGATGATCAAGAATTATTAAATAATATGTGTGTTCTCCATAGAGGTTATTTTAATGACAATGTAGCTTTTGATTTAGAAATGAAATTATTTTTTATAACAGATGCGACATTATTTATAACACCAAGTTATATTCTTAACGGGGATATTGGATTAAAAATAAAAGATAATAAATTATTAAATTTAAATGATTTACAACCAAGTGTTATTCATTTGGCTGGAAATGTTAGTGGAAAAAAATATTTAGAACATTTACAATATGATATTTCATCATTAAAAGAAATTGATATTACTTTTAAAGTTAAACAAACTTATTATATTATAAAAAATACATTTTACAAAAAAAATGTTAAGTATATATTTATTTTAGTTATTTTATTGTATATTTATTCAAAGTTTCGCAAGATTAATTTCATCGTATAATTCTTTCTTTGTTTTCTTTTTACCATTAGATTTTGTTAAAACCAAATTATTTTCTTTGGCAAGATTAATAATTTCATCTGCTTTATATGAAGCAATAGGCTTTAATGAAAGATTGTAAATAATATTATCTGGTTTAATATCAAAATGTATCACCTTAGAAAGAGCATAATAAGGATCATCAACAGGACCCATTTTTTCATCAATACTATTAAACATAATTATTTCAGGGGTTTCTTGAAGAAGAGAAAATTTACCATCATCATAGAGAATAAATACTTTTTCTAATTCTTTTACACAAGTCTTAAAATATTTAGTACAATCATTTAATTTATTACAAATGATAATATTTATTCCATAATAATCATTATAAAAGAATATAGATGAAAGCTGATTAGATTTTTGAAGAGAATTACAAATATTCGTTTTATTAAATTTTCTTTTATTGTAATTATAATTATCATAATTAAGATCTAAAAATGTTGATAATTCCAAAGATTTCTTTAGAACATAATTAGTTTTTTCTGTATTTTCAAGAATTTGGTAATTATAATCTTTTGTAGAAAGGATAATTTCTAAGATATTTTTTGTTTTAAGAATATTTGTATTTACTTTTTCTTCATTCTCTCCCTGTGTATAATTATTTATCTCAATTTTTTTAGAATAGTTATCAGTATTATCTCCAAATGTAAGAAAGTGTTCCATATTATAATTTGTTTATAAAATATATTTAAATATTATTCAAATTTATAATTTTTTGATAAACTTATAAGTTCTTTTTCTTCATTGGTAAAATCGTTAAGACTAACATCAATTATAGTAACTATTTTAGTTTCATTATTATTTTCTTGAATATTTAAATATTCTTTTAATTCTTCGGTATCTAAATATTCATAATCATTATTTTTTTCAATAATATTAAAAATTAATTGATATAAATTATTAATAATTTTTTCCGATAATTTACTTATATTAATTAAAAAACTATTACTATTTTCTGAATAAATTATCTTATAAAAAAAAATATAATCTAATATTTTTTTATGATTTTCTATCATATTAATTTTTTTATATATATATATCTTTTTTTCATTTAATGTTAAATTATTCATAATATTAAGATTATATTAATTATATTTTTTTAACTCATACCGGTTGAGCAACAATCTGAATTTTTTCATGTCCAAATTTAATTCTACAACCTAAAATTTTAACATTTAATTTTTGACCTTTTGTAATACTATTAATATCTCTTTTACTTTCAGTAAAATATTCATTAGGGATAATAATAATTAAAGGGCTTTTTTCAAATTCATCACTTTCTTTAAACTTAATATAACCAAGAATACCCATTTTATTAACACGATCTACAATTGTTGTTATTTCATCTCCTTCAGAAGGATAAAGGATATCAGCATTGTAATTAACAATATAATTAATATAACTATTATTGTCAATTGTTATAATATTACCTAATTTTCTATTAATTAATTTTGTAGAATCATTTAGAATATAACCATGTTCAGAACATTTACCTTCATATTTTTCTTTTAATTTTTGAAGAATAATATTATTAATATTTTTTGAAAGGTATTTAGATTCGATTTTAAGACTTGTTTGTAGAATTTGGTTATTCTTAATACTCATATATTTATAATTATTACAATATTTTAAATAATTTCAAATTTGTAAATATAAAAAATAGTGAAGATCAAATCTAATAAATTTATTATTTTCTTTTAGTATCATTTCTAAATATTTAGAAAAATCATCAATAGATAAACCACCTTCAGTATCTCTATTACAAATTTCAGGCCATAAATATTTATCATTTATAATACGTATAAGTTCTTTCATTTCTTCTTTTTTAACAGAAGTTGTTTTACCAATAATTCTCCCATTCTTATGTTTATTTGTAACAAGTTTCAATACATATTTAGATTTATTATTCATTGATAAATATCCGAATATCATTTTAGATTTATCTGAATTATATTTTCTTTTAAAATCATTAACAACATATGTTGCCACATATTTTTGTATTTTACCAATATCGGTATTTTTCATATTTATAGAATTATCATCTTTAAATTCAAAAAATTGAAAATCTTTCATATTTTCTGTTAAAGGAGTATTTGTAACATAGTTTTTACTATTATCTTTTGGATTTACTAATAAATAAAATCCAAAAGGCACACTTTTATTTTCTTTATCACATATCTTTAAAGTATGTCCATCTTTAAATACAAAACTATCAATAACATAATTATAAATAAAATCATAATATTCATTTAATTTCTTATCTCTTTTTAATATAAAAAGTGTTGTATAAAGAGAATTTTTATATTTAATTTCAAGATTATCTAAAACATATGTTAATAAATGAATGTTTTTTCCATCTATTTCTGAATTATTTAATCTATCAATAAAAGTAAGATCTAAAATATCTTTGTTATCATCATAATTTCTCTGAATATAATCAAATATTTCTATATCAACAAATATACTTTGTTGGTTTGGTATTTCGGGTCGTGGTTCTTTAGAAGATTTTTTAGGAACATATTTTTTACTAGTAAGTTTTTTATTAGCTATGATTTTTTCTTTATTTTTTCTATTAAATAATGGAATATCATGGCATTTTTCTTCAAATGGTTGAAAAATAAAGAAATTATTTTTAAAAATCAAATATCCTTTTATACTTTTAGAATTTGAAAAAGCTATTTTATTTCTTATCATTTTATCAATTGTTAAATAAATAATATTACCATTACTAAATTTATCTCCAAAATATTCTATAATTTTACTTTTAATATTATCAAATGTATAAATATCTTGTTTTGTAAATAAATATTTAATAACCTTTATTAATCTATCAGATAAATCAGTTAAAAGATCATAATCAATTGTGCTTTCATCTATATAAGTATTTTCTTTTAGACATTTTATTTCACAATTGTCTTTATAAGCACATACTTTTGTATATGGTTTATCATATGGGCGATTATATTCACTATCTTCTATTATTTCATTACTTTTTTGTGATGTAATTATATTAATTTTAACAATATCTGTTGGTTTAATATGATTTATATCATTATTAATGTAACAGTCAACAGCATTTTCTTTTAAAACATGTTCAATAATACCGATCTCAATAGCTTTATTTTCGGCAACTTTATATAATTCTATATCAGCTGTTTCAATTTCTTTTGTAAAACTGACATGTAAATAAACAGTTACATTTCTTTTTTCTTTTATTAATTTTTGATGAGAACAAAAACGAATACCACGACCTACTACTTGTTCTATTTTATTTAAGTTATACCAGGGTTCTAAAATATGTATTTCTCTAACTCTTTTAAAATCTAAACCTTCAGCGACTTTACCTGAACCTAAAATAACTTTTACAATTTCACCCGATATATTACTATCATTTCTTAAAGCATTTATTTCTTCAGTATTATTTTTAGATAATTCACCATCACCTGTTAATAAAACATAACAAGCTTGATTAAATTTTTCTCCTGGTTTAAGTTGTGATTTCTTTTTTAATTTACCTTCAGAATCAACATGTAATAAATCTTTATCTTTAATTTTAATATTCAGAATATTTCTATTACCATATCTTTTAAAACCCATATGTTCAAGGGCAAAAGCACCCATCAAAACACCACATCTTAAAAATTCAGAAAAAATAAATATAATTCCTTCAGAAGAAGATATTCTTGATAATATATTAAAAAATTTCATACTATGATTCCTAATATTTGATTCATCTAAGAATGGTTTAATTCCATTTTTATAAGAATATATACTATTTCCCTGATTTACTTTTTTGTCAAAAACTTCATCAAAACCAGAATTCCCTTCGAGACTATTAGGAAATAAAATATTCGAAACCTGTCGAATACTAAGTGTTTTATCTAAATCTAAACCAGTAGAATTTTCATATATTTTAAGTTTTTCAATATAATAATCATGATGTTCACCTTGTAATTCATTTTTATAAAGTTTTAAAAATTTTATTTTATTTTCATCAGGATTTGGTTTTCCATAAATATTAATATTTGGATATAATTTCTTATCTGAAGGATCTAAACAATTTGGATCTTTATTAATATCAGGATATAATCTAATTGGAAAAGAAGCAGGATTCTCTCCTCTTAAATATGAAATATAACCTCTTGTTTTTTTCTCTAAAATTTGTTTTCCATGAATTGTAAATTTACCATTTTTTAAAAATATTTCTCTTGGTTTAATAAATGCTCTATTATCATTTAAAAGAAGTGTATTAATAAACCATAAAATTTCATTAGAATTATCATACATGGGTGTAGCAGATAATAATAATAATCTTAAATTATCGGCATATGTCACAATTTTTTGTAACATTTCCAAAGATTTCTTTTTACTTGTTGCTTCATCCGAATTTCCATTAAGATTTGATCTAAGATTATGTACTTCATCTATTATAAGAATTCTATTTGAATAAATTTTTTTAATACATTCTTTTTCTTTAATTTCTTTAATTTCTTTTAATGCTTTACCTGTAAGATTTGGCAATAAACTTTTGATTTGCTTTTCAACAATACCAGAAAATTCTCTGTAACCATAGAGTTCATAATATTTTTTGATAACTTTATTTATAATTCTTTCTGTTTTTTCTGGTGTAGCTGTTCTTTCATCAAAGGTATTATCAAAGTTATGAAGTATATTTTTAAAAGTATCAGCAGTACATTGATCAACACCTTTTTTTACATCAAATATATTCCGTTTCCATCCTGATAAGATTTCTTTATTTGGAGCTAAAATAATAATTCTTTTTTGTTCTCTTTCATAAAGATCTCTAAAATTATCTGTAATTGTAACAGCTGTGCATGTTTTACCAGTTCCTACACCATGATATAATAATAATCCTTTATAAGGTGTTTTATTATTAATAAAATTTTTAAGAAATATTTGGTGTTCACTTTTTTCAAAATCTTGTTCGCATGGATTTTTATTTATATTAAATTCATTTTTATTATAAGCAAATTCCATTTTATTACTGATATATTCAGTAAATTTAGGATTATTTTGATCTGGATAAGATTTATAACCATAATCTTTATATCTCTTATCTATTTTTTCTAAATCTTCTTCTGTTAGATCTAATTCTTCAATTAATTTTTTTACAAGTTGTAATTTATTTATATTTAAAGTTCTATTTTCTTGTGAATTAATCAAATCAAATCTTATTTGTTTAAATATATCATATAATCGTGAATGATTTGTAATATCAGAAATAGACCTTTTAAATTCATTAAAAATTCCTACTTCTTTTTGTGATAATTTTTCCATATATATTATTATATATTTTTAATATTACTATCATTAATATTTTCTATAAAAGTAAAAAAATTATTAACTACCTGAATTTTTTCTTTACTATATTTTCTTATTTTTTGAAAACATTCTTCTTTGGATAACCATTGGATAGAATTTACTTCTAATATTTGATTAGAATTATTTGGATTTACATTTAATTCTTCAAATTCATTTATCTTGGCAATATAATAAACATGTTTATAATTAACATTATTAATACCTTTATATTCTTCTATTAAAGGAACTATATTATTTATTATTTTATATTTATCTTCAGAAATATTAGTTTCTTCTTCAAATTCACGAATCGCACATGATTTATTTTTTTCTCTATTATTTCTTCTTCCTTTTGGTATTTCCCATTCATTTTCTTGATAACTGGTTGATGAAATATCTATAAAATATTTTAAATTATTTTTTTCTCTTTTTTTTAAGTTATTAAAATTTATTTTACTTTTTTCATATTCTCTTTTGATTCTATTATTTATATTATTTAAATCAACCCATAGATTTTTCCATAGTGTATCAAAATCATTATTTATAATTAATTGTTTTTCTTGTAAATTCATCCTATCTATTAATACTTGTATATATTCTTGATTATTTATATCATATTTACCTCTTAAAAATTCAATAAAAGCTATAGAATTTCTTCTTTCTATTAAAATTATTTTTATAATATCATCAAATTTATGATATAAAATTATCCCATAACTCATGATAGGATTTTTACATTCTCTATAATAATGTCCGATATTACCACAATTATTACAAAATTTTTCCATATATTAATAAATGGTTATTCTTTTAAATAATCATAAAAATAATATTATAATATTTATATGAATCCAGAAATATGGGGACCAGGTGCTTGGACATTTCTTCATAGTATAACATTATATTATCCCGATAATCCAACAAATGAACAAAAAATGTATCATAAAGAATTTTTTGAAAATTTACAGAACATTTTACCATGCCCTACATGTGCCAAACATTATCAAGAAAATTTAACAAAACATAATTTAGATGAAGCATTAGAATCAAAAGATAAATTAACAAAATGGTTAATTGATATTCATAATGAAGTTAATAAGAAAAATAATAAACGAATATATTCATTCGATGAAGTAATTAAGATTTATAATAAAAAATATAGTGAAAGTAAAAGTAATTATGGTAATAAAATATTAATAGGAATTGTTATAGTTTTGATTTTATATATTTTAATTAATTGTCGCTAATATTTTAAAGGATAAATTATATTTTTTTTATCTTACTTTAATTAAATGCCAAGAATAAAGAAATTAATAGTTGAGAAAGTTTTAACTGATAAAGAAACAAAAGCATTAGAAGGTTGTTTTATTGATGAATCTTATATGAAATATCCTGTTATTCAAAGTAATATTGATATTTATTATAAAGATGAATGTGGTGAAGAGAAATTATTATTAAAATATAGAAAGAAAGCTCTAACAGATAATGAAATTAAATTAGGATGGCTAAATTATAAAGATTTAGCAAAACCAAGTAGAGGTAGAGGAGCAAGTGCTGGTCCTATTGATGATAAAAATGATTACTGGAAAAAAAGAAAATTAGTAGCTACTAAAAAATGGTCAACAAGTTATTTAAAATCAGATGGAGAACAATCTAAAATGAGAGTAAACAATCAAGTTTTTTCAAATCCTATAGGGTTCTTTGCTGAAAATAAAAATTTTTGTGAATTACCTTGTCGTTTAACTCATTTTACAAGGACTTACTTCGATCAATATAATGCTGGTATGCCATTTTTACAAAAAATTGATTCATTATATAAAAAATTAGTTCCTAATTGTCATTGTAAACAACTTGAAAGGGCAAATAAAAAACCCCATTTAAAGATACCGGGAACAAGTTTCTCTACTATAACTATTAATCGTAATTTTAGAACAGCTCTTCATAGAGATAAAGGTGATTTTTGTGAAGGTTTTGGTAATCTTTCAGTTATAGAGAGAGGTAAATATCATGGTGGTTATACGATATTTCCTCAATTTGGAGTGGCAGTGGATGTAAGGAATAATGATTTCTTAGCCATGGATGTACATCAGTGGCATAGTAATACCGATATATATGAAACAGAAGAAGACAAAAAATATAATGTATCTATACCGAAAGCTTATCATGATAATGTTGAAGTGGGGACAGTAGGTATAGATAAATTATATACGAGGCTAACATTTGTTTGTTATTTAAGAGAAAATTTAATAAATTGTCCCGATACAATTGATCCAAGATTTTTAACAAAATCGGGGCATAGTAAAATAAAATAAATTATAATCCATAATTATAAGTTCTTCCATAATTCCTTTTATTTTTAACAACTTTATTACCTTCTATTGTTTGTTCTTGAACAAATAAAGAAGGATAATAATATGAATCAAAGAATTTCGTATCAGAAAGGAAAATATCATAATTTTTAAGTTTTTCAGGTTGTATAGTCATATCTAATAATTTTGTAGCTTCTTCATGTGTTTTAATAAATAATGAATGTGAACAAAGTATTTTAAATGTATCAAAATCTATTTTATTTAAACCTTTCTTAGGTTTTATATTTAATTTAACTTTGCCTATCTGTGTTATTTTAGGGGGAATTATCCAACCTCCAATAAAGCATGATTTTTTTGGAGGTAAAGGTAAAGCATTCATTAATAAAGCATCATCTTCTAAAATAATATTATTATCGGTTTGATTAGAATAAATAGATAATAAAGCCTTTCTATGTGCTGCTATGACACCTAAAGTGGCCATAATTCTTTTTTGTTTTGTATTATGTAAAGTTTTTAATTTTTTTAATAAAGATTTATTACATTGAGTCAATGTTAAATATTCTGCTGGAATCCATTGAATATTACAAATTTTAGATTTATATTTTTTTTGTAAAGGTTGAGATCTTTTTAAGAAACTTTCTTCATCTTTACAAATGATATAAATATTATATTTATTTACAGAAACTTTTCTTATTTTTTCAGAACGTTTTTTAATTGATTTATCTGTTACAAGTTTTCTAGATTCACGATTTTTACGTCTTCGTGAAGTTCTTTTTAAAGTTTTCATATATAAGTAAAATATATAAAAATAATTTCATTATTTTAAGAAATGACAGAAATAACTGATACTTTACCGAATGTTTCGATTGTAGTTTTAATGGATGAATATACTGAATTAATACCGATATTTCTTAATAATTATCATTCATTAGAATATCCGAAAGATAAATTAGAATGGATAATTATAGATGATTCAGATAATTCTAATATGGATTTATTTCCATTAGAAGAGAATGTAATTTATATTCATATGGATAATTCTAAAGAATATTTAGAAAAGATAGATTTTAAAGAAAAAGATGAAGAAAAGAATAAATTTTTAAAAGATTATTTCTTAAAAACAAATACATTACCAAATGGTTTTAAAAGAGATTATGGTGTTGGATTAACAGAATATGATTATATTTTACATTTGGATTTTGATGCTCATTATGATCCGAAAGTTTTGAAACGCAAACTAAAGTTTTTACAAAAAAGTAAATTAGAATGTGTTTATTGTGATTCTATGTTATGTTATTTCAATGATAAAATATATAAAACAGAAGAATCATTGAGGGCTTTTGAGGGAACATTATTACATACAAAAGAATTTTGGAAAAAATGTGGTTTTGATTGGCATGTTTTATATAATGAAGCAAATGCTTTTCATTATAATAAAGGTAATGATAGAAAAATGGAAAATTATTATGATTGTATAAAATTTATTAATATGCATAATGTAAATGATTTTCAATATAAAGAAATTAAATTAGATGGAAAAGTAATTGATAAACCCGAATATTTAAAAACTATTGTTTTAAAGCATAATAAAATTCAATATAGACTTAAAAAAATATTTAAGAAAGATTTTTCCCTTTTAGGATTAAATTCAAAAATTATTGATAATTTTTCAAATGAAAAAGAAAATATCATAATCGAAAGTAAAGAAAAAGAAAAAGTAATTATAAAGAAAATAAAAGATTTTGATAAAGATTTCAATTTATTTTTATTTAATTATAAAACTGAAATTTGGAATATTTTTAAGGAAATAAATTTTGATGTAATTTTATATGAAACGGATAAAAATTTTGTTTCTATGAAAGAAATTTTGGAAAATAATGGATTTGTATTTTTTGAGAATTTATTTATTAATAAAAATTATTTAATTGCTTAAAATTTTTTTCTATTCAATATTATAAAATGCCTTTCCATTCTGATGTAACCGGAGCCCTTTCAAATGTTTTCAATGAAAAACTCGTCCAAATTGCTGTTGTAGCTGGTGTTCTTTTTTACGTTGTAGCTAACCCTGCCGTATTTAAGTTTGTAGACAGTAATCTCAGGAAATTAGTAAACTTAAACTTAAGTGGAAATAACATCCTTATTTTCCACTCCTTTGTCTATGCTGTTCTCCTTGTAGTAGCTGTTAAGTATATTTTTGATCCTCTTATGAGCAAAATGAAGAACTAAATAATTAATCTTTATAAAATACTTTTGTAAATACTTAAAAATTTAATATTATCTAAATATAAATGGATTTAGATAGTATTGTAGTAAACAATCTCAATGTTTTATCAACATTGGATGAAAAGGATAATTTGATTTTATATGAAAATTCATTAAATATTAATAATGAAACCGATTTCCAGGATTTGAATAACAATGAAATTAAGCATACAATTATTTCAACATTACTTTATTGTTTGTATCATGATTGTTCTTTGAATGTTAAAGATAGTCTTTTAAATAAAATTGATTTAAGTGTAAGTAATATTTATGAAAACGCTCATCTAAATGAAGATTTAGAAAAGGATAAATTCTTTAGTAATTATCTTAAAAGTATTGATGATATGTATATTATCGAATATCAGAGATATCAAAAAAATAAATGTAATAGATTTTTTTATAGTCTTAATGATTCTTTTTCAAACTTTTGTAATCAATCAATAGTATTTTGTAGAAGGATTATTGAAGTCCAATCAATGATAAATGGTATTTCATTTAATCAATCAGAAGATGAATCAGATGGAGAAATTATAGATGAACCATTTGATAAGAAAGAAGATTAAACATATGGTATATATTGTATATCATTGTAAGGGTAAAGCTGAACATTATAATTTTCTTGTGAATTAGTTAGATTTATTGTATCATCATTATTTATTTCTGAACATCCATGTGTGCCTATACAATCTCTATTTTTTTGTATAGGAATTTTTGTAGCTAAATTTGAGTCAAGGGCTGAATAATAATTCCATAAATTTGATCCACTATAAGTTTGTCTTCCAAACAACGGTAACACTTTTTCTGGATTTGTTTCTGATGTTAATATTCCAATTTGCGAATAATTATTTGGCTCACCTCTTGTTCTTATATTGATGGGAACACCTCTACCAAAATATCTTCTACCCGGTGGTTCTAGTAAATTTTTATCATCATTATCAATATTATTGTTGATTATTATTTCTTGTTTTTTTTCTTGTGGTTTAATAGTTTTTTTATCATAATAATTATTATAAAGAAAATACATAATAATTATTACAATAATAATAATACCTAATAATTGAATAATATTTTCATCATCAATACAGAAAGTATTGGGTGGGCAATATTTTTTGGTCATTATTATATTATCTTATAAATAAATTTAATCCTATTTAAAAATAAAAAAATTATAAAATAAAATGAAATTGAATTTAATTTATTGTAAAAATAATCAGAATTATATTGGAATCAATAATGATCTATTGTTTAATATCAAAGATGATATTAAACATTTTAAAAAAACTACAACACAAGAATATATTAAAGATCAAAAAAATATAGTTATAATGGGTTATAATACATGGTTATCGATACCAGAAGATTATAAACCATTAAAAAATCGAATCAATATTGTTATATCAAAAAATCATTTTAATGAATTAAAAGAAGATAAAAGAGAATTTTTAGTATATAAAGATTTTAAAACGTGTTATGATTTTCTATCAACTGAAGAATTTAAAGGTAATATGTTAGGTAAAAAATTCATAATTGGTGGTTCTCAGCTTTATAATTATGTTTATGAAAACTATTATGAACAAATTGATATTATATATGAAACAAATATAAATTGTAGTCTTCCTCAAATTGATTATAAACCTTTTAGTGAACTAAATTTTACAATATCAACAGATAAATATTTTAAGAAACTTACAAGCCGTTATATTGATTCGGAAGAAATAAAGCCAAATTCTTTATTTGAAGAATATATTGAATGGCATACTTTAAAAATACCTACTTTGTCTTATCATGGAGTAAATTTTAATATATATCAAAAAGAATTAAATATTAATAAAGATGAGAATCAATATTTAGAGCTTATGAAAGATATCCTCTATAAAAATAATATTAAAGATTCAAGAAATTCTAAGGTTATTTCTCAATTTGGTGAAAAAATGAAATTTGATCTTAGAAAAGGCTTCCCCCTTTTAACTACTAAGAGAATGCCTTTTAAAACTATTTTGAGAGAATTACTTTGGTTCATTAGTGGCTGTACCGATAATGATATCTTAAATAAAAATAAAGTTCATATCTGGGATCAAAATGGTTCTAAAGAATTTTTAGAATCAAGAGGATTACCTTATGAAGAAAATGATTTAGGACCAGTTTATGGTTTCCAATGGAGACATTTTGGTGCTAAATACTTTGATAGGTATAGTGATTATACAGGTGAAGGTGAAGATCAACTTCAGAATGTTATTAATTTAATTAAGACAGATCCCAACTCAAGAAGAATAATTCTATCAGCTTGGAATGCTTCTGATATTGATAAAATGGCATTGCCACCATGTCATGTAATGGTTCAATTTTCTATAGAAAAAGAATTTATTGACGCTCAACTTTATCAAAGATCAGGAGATATGTTTTTAGGTGTTCCATTTAATATAGCAAGTTATTCTCTATTGTTACATATAGTGGGATCAATAACGGGTTATACACCAAGATATTTCCATCATGTATTGGGGGATGCGCATATATATATAAATCATATAGACGCAATTGGAGAACAGATATTTAGAATTCCATTAGAATTTCCTAAATTATCATTAAAAGAAAAGATAACAGATATAGATATTATTGATGAAAAAAATTTTGTATTAGAAGATTATAATTATTATCCAACAATTAAAGCTGATATGATTGCTTAAAAAATATATTATATTATATATGTCAAATATAAAAACTAGAAAAAACTATAATAAAAAAAATTTAGATGATTATGGGTGTCAAGTACTAAAACAAGTTAGAATATATAGACATGGTCAAGCAGAACATAATTTAGAAGATCCAAAAGGAAAAATATTACCAAATGGAAAACGATCAAGTAAGAGTTTTATTAAAGATTCATTATTAACTGAAAATGGTAAAGAAGATGCTAAAGAAATTGATTTATCTTGGTTAAAAAATTCCAAAAATAAAATAGCTTTTGTTTCTCCATTAAAAAGAACATTACAGACAGCTACAATAGCAATAGAATCAAACAAAATAAAAATAGATATATTATCATATGAAAATTTAAGAGAAGTAAATAATCATCATAAATGTAATCATCGAGGTAAAATAGAAGTAACAGAAAATTTATTTAAAAATGTAGATTTTTCTCTTATTAAAACTCAAAATGGTCCTAAATCAGGATTAGAAATAAAAAAAGATTTTAGAGATGTTATTTTTTTATTACGTAAAAGATCTAAAAAAATATTAGAATTTCTTAAAGAAAGAAAAGAAACAGATATAGCTATTTTCAGTCATGGTAGATTAATGGCAAGTTTACTAACTGAAATAATGAATATCGGTAAAAATTATACAATTGATCCACCAGGAAATGGAGAATATATTTTATTATTATTGTGTAAAGATAAATTAACAAAAAAAGTATATTGGACGGTAGATACTAAAACAATGAAAGATGATAAACATGGAAGAGGAGGATCGTCAGAATTAAAAATTTCAAAAATATTACCTAATTATGATTCATAAGATAATTTTGTTTCTGTAGGCATTAATTTTTCAGGGCCAAAATCTTTATCTCTTAATTTATTCAAATCATTTAATAATATACCTATTTTAGGTGATCGAATAATATATCTATTATCTTTTTTTCTAACTATCCAAAAATATCTAGGTCTATAATTTTTAGGGAGTTTTAATTGTATTACTTTACCAATATATTTATCAAACTTATTCTTATTACGTTTTGTTAAGTTTTTTTTTCCTCCTTTGTAATCTTTCATTTTATCAACAATTTTTTCATCGTCTTTATCTTTGTATATTAGACCCGTAAATTCGAAATCGATTAAATAAAATTTTTTTGTTTTATAATCATATAAAATATTTTTCCATCTCATATCATTATGATAAAGACCAAAATCTATTAATTTTTCATATATCTTTTTTATTTTAGGGAAAAAAGTTGTGTAATCGCACTCTTTTTCCTTACAATAATCATATAAAGATTCCCCTACTTTTTTTATTACTAGTTTTCTTTTTTCTAAATCATAACTTAATAATTTAGGAATAAATGGTATTTTTTTTTCTTTAGCAAAAAGATAAACAAATAGTTCATTCATAAAAGCTTTATATGCGCCGACTTTATATTCTTTAATAATTTCTTTTTTATTAACAGTTATAATACAATTACTAGGTGTTCCGCCTTTATTCATAATAAGTATTAGATAAAAATATTAGTTAATATAAATGTCAACATGGCCACATTGTGAAAAATCAAAATCTTTGATTCGAATGGTTTCTGATTGTGAAATGACAGCATTCGGAATTGAAGCAGCTCCATGGTCTCCAAGAACAAATTCAGAAAATTCTATGACATTAAGAATAAATAAACTTTTATCAGAAGTAGGATTAATTGAATTAAGAGATAAAAAATTGTATGAGAAAATTAGAATTATAGCACACCATTTGGGTATTACATTTTGGGCTGAATCAGAATCGGAATCAGATTCAGATGATAGTCCACAAGTTGATAATTAAAGAGAATGAATTTTACCCCGTGACTTAAGATGATTAATAATTTCTTTTTTTGTAGGTAGATCATCTATTGTTGATTGTGGTAGATAACCAATCGTTCTTGCTAAAATAGGTTTTTTAAATGGATAAAATATTGTAGCCCTCCATTTATATTTACCATTTTCTTTAATCCGAATCTTAATCTTATAGTATTCCATTTCGAATGTTTAGAATAAAAAATAATATAAATCAAATTTATCAAAGATTAATTATCTAAGAATCCTTGATAAATTTTTGCTACATGAGAAGGCAATAATTCTAATCTTTCTTGATGGGAAGGTGTTTTATCATTGAATATTATGGCAGCAAGTTCTTCTGGTGTATTTTCTATATGTTTGAAGATATTACCATCTGAATCACCATAAGGAGATCCTCCCAGACATATTTTCTCTTTAAAAATCCATCCATTAGATTCAGAACAATTTATACAAGGCATAATAATATTTTCTTCTTTTAATTCAGAATGATAATAACAGTTACCGCATATATTCATACTACTTGTATCAACATTATCAGAAACAGATAATAAGAATTCATCTTTAAAAGACATAGAATATCTAAAATTATCTAAAAATTCTAAAAGTTCTTTCTTTGTAGTTCCAGTAAATAAAGAATAAATATTAAAAGAATCACACCAAGCAATATTTTTATAAACTCTTTTATCACCCCAACCTTTAATTTCACCCCAGTAAGTATGTGCTTTCATAGTTTTAAGAATATATTCATTTCTTTGTTGACAATCTTCAGGTAGAAATTCATCTGTTGGAAATAATGACATAAATTGTTCATAAACTTCATAAGTCAGATTTTGTTGAAGGAGTAGTTGTTGTTCTTTGGAGAGATTATGATTCATGAGAAATATTTAGAAATATCGCTTGGTTTTGATTTTAAGTCTTTATTTTTTTTAGGTTTATTGATTAAATCAAATTTATTAGAATATCCCTTAAGAGCTTGACTAGCTAATTGATCAGCAATAGAATTTCCAATAGAATCTTCATCATTATATCCTGTATGTGCTTCAATATATTTAAAATTAACTTCTGTTTTTTTATTCATTTCTTGATAAATATTTACAATATCAGTAATTAATTCATGATTTTTCTTGGTTTCAACAATACCTTTCTTTTTCCAATTAGGATACCATTGAGTAATACAATTCATAGAATATTTAGAATCAGAATAAATATTAAGAGGTATTTTGATATCTTCATTTGAATAAATCTCAAGAGCTTCTTTAATGGCGGTTAATTCGGCAACATTATTTGATGCTTTTTGAACATCAAGCACTCTACTTACATCATTAATTGGATATAAATTTCTTTTAGGAAAATGTATTCCAATAGAACAAATAGCATTTTTTTTCCCATTATTAAGGCAACCGCCGTCTGTATAAATTTTAAATATAGCAGGAATTTTAAATATAGCAGGTTCTGATTTGCTCATTATATTTACAAATATTGTTTTATTTCTTACAATATTTGAACTTAACATTTACTTTTAATAATAAAATAATTCAAATTTAAGGGTTTGAATTTATACCATCGATAAATTCATCTAAATCATGTCCTTGTTTTAATTCATCAATTTCTATAGTAATATTTTGAGTATTTGAGACCGATTGTGTTGCTTCATCATTAAAATTTTTATCGGAATCATTTGTTTCTTTTATACAATCTAATGGTTCAGAATAGGATATTCTTTTTTCCTTTGATTTATCGGCATCTGATCTTTTCCATGATTTTGAAGATTTAAAATGATCTTTTCTTTTTGTTAATAGTTTACCACCAGCACTTGCTAAAACTTCTGCTAATTTTTCTTCTTGTGATGGTTTATAAATCTTACATTTATGTAAGCCATTACATATTTCCGGTCTAATAATTTCAGTATCTTTAAACTTTTTATTAAAATTAGAAATAATTGTATTATCAACAGAAGGTGCTTGTTCGATTAAACGATCAAATTCAGCACGACATATTTTTAAGAAATCACCGGCATGTTTTCTTCTTTTTGTATCAAGTGCTAATTCAACAGAAATATTTCTACCGAATTTTGACCATGAAACACTAATAGATCTATGTGCTTCCATTAATTCGG
>Ga0209533_1000489_pt1 | contig 38355 bp, 37 predicted proteins | sample COG_04_FD_184748 | JGI IMG/M metagenome (GOLD analysis project Ga0209533, IMG submission 184748) | Pelagic Microbial community sample from North Sea - COGITO 998_met_04 (SPAdes) (version 2) | ecosystem: Environmental > Aquatic > Marine > Neritic zone/Coastal water | place: Helgoland, sampling...
GTATCACATTCTCGGGAATCAGGATGATCATTTTGCCATTCCTGTAAATTGTGATAGTTCTTTGATTCCACATTTTTTATTAATTTTTTCAAGTGTTGTTTATCGTCACTATCCTTTTCCCAATCCGTTCCCTGTTTAAAATAGAGAACCTCCCTCTTCAAATCCGTACAATGTAAAGGTCGTTTGTAAATATCCATGTTACCTAATGTATTATTGAAAATATCAATCATCCCAGTTAAATAACCTACGTCGCCCATGTGTTCTAATTCCTTACATCCTAATTGTAGGTTCTCCATAAAAGATTGTATTGACATTGCGTCCTTACACTGGGTATTCAAAAAGAAATTCAAATTGAACTTATTGTTATTGGTTGTATTGTTGGTTGTGGTGTTATTTGTAATTGTTGATATTTTTGAGATTTGTTCAGATAACAATTGGATTTCTTTCTTATGCTCCTCGTCGCGATTTATTATCATTTTATGTAACTGTTCGTTTTGTTTCATTAAATTGCCGTGTAAATCATCATTGTTTGTATTTTCTCTATTTCGTGAATTACATTTTTGTTTATGTTTCCATAATCCAGAACGTTCCTTATATTCCTTACCACATTCACACCTAATTGCAGCGGCATTTTGTGGTTGACAGATTGTTGACAAAAAATGCCGTTTATGTTTTGCAGTCAAAATATGTTTATCCCAATTGCTTTTTTTACTGCATTTAAAGTTGCATTTTTCACAATAAAATAAATCTGTATTTTTTGGCATTTTTTTTGTTGACATTATCCCTAAATTATGGCAACAAAAAAAATGCCATATTAATATTACTAAAAAATTATTACAGTGTCAAGTATTTATTCCCAAAATTAATATAACTACAAAACACTGCATAAGGAAAAAACTCTTTTTCTTCCAAAAAAAGTATATCCTATATTTCATAATTGGACATTTATAAATGTCCATTTCTGAAAATTCGTTTTGACTTTCCACATGAAGTTTAATACAATATATATTAGTATTTAATATAAAGAACACACTGATTGATTAATTTAACAACCCAACTGGGACACAACCGACTGCACTTATGTTAACAATCATTATCGTCTATATAATAATTATATATGTATAGGGTATAATAAACCATATCACAAAAACATCCTCTATTGGATCATAATAATATGTATATAATTTATAATGCCTAGAACACATCCCAAAGGTTTAATATTTTCGTCATCTAAGAAAGAAAATCCTATTAATTTTAGCAGTATGGGAATAGGTGCGAGAGGAAAATCAATACGTAATCGTATATCCCGAGCGGTATTTGTTCCTAATCGCGGTGTTAATTTTGTAGATGGACCCATTACAATGGGAATCAAAAGTGTAATAAGCAGCATGGAACGTATAAATGTAGCAGAATTGGGCACATCAAATACATTTACGGTAAAGTTAGACCGTAAACCATTAAATAAAAGTGCAATAATAATTGAAAGTGGAGACGCCACCGAAATCAATGTGTATCCTAAACGCGTTGAGTTCGACGGTAATACGTGGAATAATCCAGTTACCATTACGATAACTGGTGTTGATGATAGTATCGTTGATGCGAATATTGACACATACGTTAAAGTCAGTGTGTTATATGGAGACGACGTTAAATTAATACCCGTTAGAAACTATGACGACGATGGTAGTCAACAAATTGTATTTGCGAATTTAACAAATACTACAATCAATAAAACGGAGGGGTCATCCGCGTCTATTAGTGTTTATTTAACAAAAGCACCAAGTGGAGATACAACAATATCTGTTACATCAGACACTGATGCAATTGAATCGAAACCCACAGCGATAATGTTTACACCAAGTAATTATAATACTCCTCAAACAATTACGTTACCTATTGTTGACGATGAAATTGACAATACAACTGCGCGTAAGGTGGAACTTACATTTACAGAAAGCGAAACGTCAAGTAGTAGTGTTATAACAGTAAATGTTGATGATAATGACGTAATTGGTATTAACCATACAGCAGTTCCTGCTTTTATTTATGAAGGTGACAGTTTCACTATTGATTTATCTTTAAGTAAAATACCAGAAGGAAATGTTACAGTAAATACAACGGTAAGTGACCCTCGATTAACAGTTGCAAATGCAGCGAGGACATTTACAAGTGGTGATTATAGTACAACCCAAACTGTACAAATAACGGCAGAGCCAAATAATTTTTCTTTACCCGAAGAAGTATTTGATGTGTCATTTACTTTTACAGCAGATTCAGGTGGAGGAGAATATATAAGCACAAAAACAACGCAATTTATTGTACGTGCGAGTGACATTACGATTACAGATATTACGTCTACTGCCACGGACGCCGCTTATAATACGGGTACAATAGCAATTACGATTGCATTTAATGCAACAGTAAATGTGGTTGGAACACCAAAATTATCATTAAATTTTGGAGGGTCAGCAACATATGTTAGCGGTACTGGTTCAAATACACTTACATTTAATTATGTAATAGCAAGTGGAGATAATACCGCTGATTTAGATTATTCAAGTACATCAGCTCTTGTTCTTGACGATGGTAGTAGTATTAGGGATACATATGATAATAATGCAACGCTAACCTTATTTGCACCTGGTCAATCAAATTCATTGGGTGCAAATAAATCTATTGTTGTCTTAACAACGCTTCCAACGATTAGCATAGGTGGAAGTAATCCTGTTAACATAACAGCGGGCGATACATATACTGATGAGGGTGCAACAGCAACAGATGCATTCGAAACATCGTTGTCAGTATCAACCACAAACAATGTTCCTAATCCTTCTACCGCGGGAACTTACGATGTTGTATACAGTGCTACTGATGCTGCTGGAAACATCCAAACTGCAACAAGAACGGTCATTGTCGCGGTATTGGTCGAGGGGTAAAATACAAAATATAACCGAGTAATTTGATATCCGCAACTGCATATTGCAATCATCATGGTTATATGGGAGGAAACGGATTATTCAAGTATACATAAGTTGCGTTATAAAATTATTTAGTACAATATTAATATATTATACTATAATATATGCCGATTAAGCATTCAAAAGGTTTTAATTTTACAGCGAATAACAAGGTAGACCCCCCTAGTGTTGCACACGTAGGAAGAACTATGTTAATGACAAATAGACGTAGAAAACCTCAACCGGTTGCTCAACCCGTCGAAAGAACCGAATCCCAAGCCGAAGCGGAAGCCCAGGCCCAAGCCGAGGCAGAAGCACAAGCACAGGCAGAAGCCCAAGCACAGGCAGAAGCGGAAGCACAAGCCGAGGCAGAAGCACAAGCACAGGCGGAGGCGGAAGCACAAGCCGAGGCAGAAGCACAAGCACAGGCGGAGGCGGAAGCACAAGCCGAGGCAGAAGCACAGGCCGAGGCAGAAGCACAGGCCCAAGCAGAAGAAGAGGCAAAGGCCCAAGCCCAAGCACAGGCAGAAGAAGAGGCCAAAGCCCAAGCACAGGCAGAAGAAGAGGCAAAGGCACAAGCACAGGCAGAAGAAGAGGCAAAGGCACAAGCGGAGGCGGAAGAAGATGCAAAGGCCCAAGCCGAAGCCCAAGCACAGGCAGATGCAGCAGAAGAAGAGGCAAAGGCAGAGGCACACGCCCAAGCCGAAGCAAAGGCCCAAGCAGATGCGGAAGCCCAAACCGAATCAGATGCGGAAGAATCAGATAGTGACGATGAAGTAGAAGCTTAAGATGTAAAATATTATAGTAAAATACAATATTTTATTGTTTCACGTAAAAAGCATCACCCCATCCATATTGTTCAAGTATTTTTGTAGCAACACGTGTAAACCCAAAATTAGACAAATATTCATCAATTTCGCTCATTAAATTGCAATTTTTATAAACTTCTTCTGTATTAACTTCGGTATAAATGTATTGAATATTATTTAAATATTTTTCCATTGATTTAAGAGCGCGTAATTCTACACCCTGTATATCTAGATTAATAAAATTAATATTATGTATAGGAATATTGTATTTATCTATAATACTATCCATACGCGAAGTGTTCATTACTTGTTTTTCAATCATTTTTACGTGTGGATGATGAACGGAATGAGAACCAAATTCTAATATAGAAGAACTTTGACCATTATTTGTTATATTAAATACGATTTCTTTATTATCTTCTATATCAATAACCGCATTATATATGTTAACATCTTTTTTATTGTTTTTAATTAAATCTACTTTATTTTTCATTGCTTCAATCCAATAAATATTATTATTAGTTATACCAATATTATTGTAATCTTGTAATTCTTCACATTCGTGAGCTCCTATATGCAAAATACCATTAATATTTAATTTAAAATGATTGTTTAAAACGTGAATAGGAATAAGCATATTATAATATAAATATAATTATACTATTTATATTACTATGAAACTATTAATTATAAACGGATTTATACATCATAAAAATAGATTAGGATTAATTCAAATGTTAGAATATTTAAAAATGGATTATAAACAAGGTAATATACAGGATATAGAAGATTATGATGTTATATATAGTTCATCAAACATAATAGATACAAGTAAATATCCAAATAAAAAATTTATATTTGGTCCTCATTTTTCTGTATTTCCATCAAATACACTATATGAAATAAATAATATACATAAAAATAGTGTATACATACAACCAAGTACGTGGGTAGTAAATTTATGGAAAAATATGAATGCAGAACAAATATTGCCAATATTAAGACAACCCTTTCCTGTCGATATAGATAAATTTTCTCCAAAAGAAAATGGAGGTAATAAAGTGATGGTATATTATAAGGCCCGTGATCCAAATGAAATGAATTTTTTATTAAATTTTTTAAATTTCAAAAACATTAGTTATCGGGTTTTTGATTATAAACAAAGATATAATGAAGAAGATTATTTAAATTATTTGCAACAATGTAAGTATGGAATAGTATTGGATGCACATGAAAGTCAAGGATTTGCAATAGAAGAAGCATTATCGTGCAATATTCCATTGTTAGTTTGGGGTGCAAAAACGATGAATCAAGAGTATAGAAGTAATTATGGTAATATACCGTGTACAACAATCCCATATTGGGATGAAACGTGTGGAGAATATTTTTATGAAGCAAATGAATTGGAAAATAAATATAATGTATTTATAAATAATTTGGAACATTATGAACCAAGAGAATATATATTAAATAATCTTAGTACGGAAAAATGTGCAGAACATTTTTTACAATTATGTAAAATGGAACAAACTAATTAGTTATTTATTTTATAATTTAAACGTGTATACACCTTTGAACAATTAAACCAGCACACACGCGGTTCAAGTTCAAAGGAAACGTTGCCGATAAATGAATTAATACATACACTTTGGGGGCGAACTTAAATCTTCATCGGTGTAAATATGATTAATCCCCCCCCCAATTGTAATGATAAGTATATACCGGTTACACATTGGTAATTTAAAATAGAACAAAATTAATTTTGTAAAGTCGTTTGTATAATACCCAAGTTGCTTCCTTGTATAAAAAACTCATCATTGCTCCAATAATGTTTAAAATCTGGATTCTTTTCAAAAAAATTAGTCATATAATAATCCATAGGAATGCCGAAATTCGTTTCAATGTTATTCAACCAATGTAAATATTTTACAATCGCATCATATTTCCATATAAAACTATCTGTGCATCTTGTATAAAATTTTCTAGCCAATCTATATTTATCTACATTTGTTGTTATATCTTCTATGCAATTATCATTATTATAATATATGCGTTTTTGATATCCTGTCGGTGATTTAAAATTAGGTGTTTGCCACATTCTATTATCATACATTCCAATATGGATTAAATCCCAATCTTTATCTTTTATTTCATTTAAAAACTCATTAAACTTATTAATATCCTTTCCTAACATTACATCACTTTCAAATACCAAGAACAGTCCTTCCTTATAATTTTTTACAATATATTCAAGATTTGCTTTATAATTTAAAAATAATGATAATTCTCCTGGCTTCATAGGGTTCGATCGCATCGTTTGAACTAATTGTTCTTTAACATGTTTATTATAGATTTCTTGTGTAATTGTATGTTTATATGTTGGACTAATATATTTAATAAAACAATTATCTATATTTTGTCCTTTAAATAAATCTTTTAACATTTTACATCTATCTGGTTCAAAAATAGGATTAGATACGCAACATACGTGTGAAATATTATCCCAGCAGTTTTCGGTAAACACGCATTTAATATCATTTGCTATATTCTCAATTGTTCTTTCTAATTTATTCTCTATGTTTGGAAATGCATTATTATTTACCATTTTTAACCATTCATTTGGATTTTTCTGTAAATATTTCATGGTATTAATAATTTCATATGTTTTACTCAAATCTACCAAATTTAAAAATCGGTATTTATTGATATAATCATATACTTTATCAGACCCCCAATACACAGGTATAATATTTGACAAAATTCCATTAATTAGTTTTTCAGTAATGTATGTATCTTCTCTACTGTTTTCCATAGATATGATAAATTTAAATTGATTTACAAATGAATGATATTCTTTCGTATTATATTGTGGTGTTAAAGCAGTTCCTATATTATTTTTATATCCACCAGCATAACACACGTTAAAGTGCTTTTCTAGTTCATTTAAAAATTCGGTTCGTTCTTTACCTCTTGAATTGGATATAATTACACATACATCATTGTTGGGTACAATATTAATTTCTTTTTTTGTTTCCAATGTATTAACAAAGTTATTAGAGTAAATATAGGGTATGAATAGAGGCACATTTACCACATTTTTATGATTTCGTTCTCCCCATAATACACATGTGTAATCATTTTTATTGCATTTTAGTGTAGATTCGCCAGAAAATAAATAAGTATGTTTCCATTGTTTAGTTTTAACCAATGATGAACAATCAATTAACATATCAAATTCACACAATACTTCACTTTCAGTATTATTACCTTTTTCACAAGGCACTCCATATACTTTTTCAAATAAATTCAAAAAAAAATCAATATGTAAACCCGGATTTGTTTTATCATCAAAACCACTGAACCAACCGTTAAAACATATTTTCATTATATATTATATTGAAAATATGTTTATATTATTTATTTTTTATAAGTTGGGTATTAAAGTAATTAGTTTAATTTAATATAAATATAAATATTATATATATTTATGGTTGACTTTCTAAAACTATATAAAACAAAAGAATTTGAAAAAATAAGACTTGGTAGTAAATTTGATGGGGGATATGTTATACTTGATAAATTAACCAACTATGATTTATTTATATCTTGTGGAATTGACAACAATATAGAATTTGAAGTCAATTTTTTAAATAAAAATAAAAATCTCCTTTGTTTAGCTTTTGATGGAACTATTCATAATATACCAAATAATGAAAAAAATATAACATTTATAAAAAAAAATATTACAGATAGAAATACTGAAAATACAACAACATTAAGTGAATATATAAAAAATTATAATAATATTTTTTTGAAAATGGATATTGAAACTTGGGAATATAAATGGTTAGATATAATAAATGACGATGAATTAAAAAAATTTTCACAAATTGTTATTGAAATACATTTTCCTTGGACATTAACCGAATCTGTATTTAAAGGAAACTGTGGTAAGGTTTATGCAGTAAATAAAAAACTCGAGTTAATTAAAAAATTCTTTAAACATCATAAATTATTTCATATTCATGGTAATTCTGCTTGTGGTCATGTTTCTTTTGAAAGTAAAATATTACCAAATAATATTGAATGTACATTTGTAAGAAATGACTTAGTATCTAATTATGAATTAGATTTTGATGAAATACCTAATCCAAAATTAGATAATATAAATCTTCAAAACACAAAGGAAATTAAATTTAAATTAAATCAATAATTATTATATAAATATAATAATTATATAAATATATCACTTATATAATTATAATGACACAAACAATTACTATATTAGGGTCGTGTCGTCAAGAATCTTTATGTAAAAAATATAATATTACATCTATTAAAGAAGATTTAAGTTATCCTCATTATACTAAAGAAATTTTACAAGTATTACATTATTGTATGTTTGATAATTTAAAACCCGAAGAAACTATTATATTTAGAACGCCAGCTATTAACAAAAAGATAATTCAAAATAATACTTTTTTGAATGATATAAAAAATAGCGATGTAATATTTATAGAAATAGCTTCCAGAAAATATTATAAATATAAAAATTTATATGCTCATCATATTTTGTATGACCATCCGAAATATAATATATTTAAAAATGAAATAGAATTTGGCGAACTTACAGATAATGAAATTATTGAAGATTTAAATAAAATTATTGAACTATTAAAAGATAAAAAAATTATAATTGTTGGACATCTTGTTACTAAAAAAGAAGGAATTAGATATGAATTATTAAAACTATTAAAAAATTACTGTTTGAAAAATAATATATCATTTATAGATCCTATGACTGAATTATTAAAAAAAAATTTTTCAATTAATGATATAATATCAGATAGTAATCATTATACAGAAAAAGGACATAATGAAATATTTAAAATATATGAAAAATATATTTCTAATTGTTATGATAATTATTGTATTACTTCATATATTGAAAATTGTAAAACAAATAAACAATCTCCTGGCTTAGGAGATTATATTCGGGGTTGTTTAACATTAATGAAATTTTGTGAAAAATATAATTATAAATTTTATATAAATAAAGATAGTCATGAAATGTTTTCGTTTTTTGAAAATAGTGAATTTTATATTGATAATAATGATGAAAAAATAAAAAAAATAAAAGATATTTTGGAATTAATACCTCCATTAGATTATAATATTATTAACAATCGATTAGAACAGTTATTTTTTTCAAAACAAAATCTGAATGTTCTGACCTCAGGATTTTATAATTATCCTCATAATTATGGTCCAATTAATAATTATCAATTTAATATTCTTAATAAAATATTTATACCAAATAAAACATTTAAAAATGAAATAGATAATGTTTTGAAAGAATTAAAAGTTGAAAAAAATAAATATAATATGTTACATATTCGTGCAGGAGATCAGTTAATACGCAATGACCGAATAGAAAATACACTATTACAAGATGTAATAAATATAATTGATAAAAACAATTTAATAAAAGAAACTACTGTTTTAGTTACAGATTCGACCCAACTAGCATTAGAATTAAATAAAAAGTATACTTTATTAAAATATTATAATACAAAAAAAATACATTTGGGGGATAGATATTTAAATAATAGTTTATTGAAAAAGGAATACATAAAAAATACATTAATAGATTTTTATTTAATATATTATTCAAAAAATATAAACGCGATACCTGGTTCAGGATTTTCTACTGTCGCCTCCTTATTAGGAAAACAAAAATATGTTCAATATGCTTATAATATTGGTATTCCATTTATGTTTGTTTAATAATCTTTGGTTGTTTATCATTATATTAATTGAAAATAATTATTTAAATGTTTTCTATATAATAAAATCCATAACGATATATTACCAGAATTACAAATTATATATTTACATTTTGACATAATGTAAACAATTGCTAAAAAATTTAATGCAAATTTGTGATTTATTTCAGGAGTTTTACCATGATTATCTACCATTTGATTATTATTTTTATTAATTATTCTAATTTCATCATTAAATACAACATTATTAGGAAAATTTATAGTCATTTCATTAATAAATTCTTTTTCATCAGATTGAATAAGAAATTTTAAATCAGGGTTAGATTTTAATAATTCATTACCTTTTTCAATATATTTATCGTAACTAGGAATTTTACATTCAGTAGCTTTATCATTTCCTCTTAAAAATAATACACAAATATTATCAAAATTTAAATTATATTTATTTATTATATTATTATAAATATTCATTACTTTATCAGATAAATTAAAATATACATCTACATATTTGAAATATATATCCAAGTTAAAATCATCATATTTTTTAAATTGTAAGTCTCCACGAAGTTCATAATCAAAATACTCTAACGATTTATTATCTAAGATATTGATATTTTTTATTTTAAAAAAATCAAAAAAAATATTATTATTACTATTACGATACCATGTAAACGTTTGTGAAGAATCAATACAAGTTGGATTAATACCCTTATTTTTAAAATAATTTATTATGTTAAAAAGTATAATTGTTGTAGTAGAAAATAAACCCGCGTCATGATTAACTAGTATAATCGTAGTATTCATATATAATTATAAATGATATGTTTTTAATTATATATTATCTTTAATTATATATTATCTTTAATAATATTATCCATTATTTTATAAAATACATTATCATCTAATTTCATAGATGATATATTATGTATTATTATATTATCATTAATATGTTGACATTTTTCTTGTTTAAAACAAATACCACATACCAATATTAATATTATTTTATATTTCAAATTAGGATACTTTGTTTGAATTAATTCATTTAAATCAATCATATCATCTAAATCATTTTTTAAAGTAAAATTATATTTTTCACTTTCATTATGATGATGAATCGCGTGTCCTCTTCGTATAAACAATAATTCTTCTTGACCATTTAATAAATCTATCAATCTTGATATTCGTCTTGTCATCATTTCTTTATCTCTTGGAAAAATGTTATGTACAAAATTAATTTCATAATTTTTATTTATTGTTCCAGAATCAGGTAATAATTCTTTAAAATTATTTTCAAATATTTTTGAAACACCATTGTATGGTACACTCCAATCAAATGGTAATGATATATTCCTAAGATTTTTATCTTTTAAATATGACGCTATACCACAATCTATACCTAAAGGTATTATAATCATATATAATAATATATTTAATTATGTATTTAATTTATGATTTACCCATATTATCTATTTTAGTTTGAAATCTCTTATTTAACTCGTAGTTTTTATTTATAAAACATATATCAACTTGGAATAATAATGTTTCATCACATCTATGTTGTTCTACTATATCATATGGTATAAACCCTAATTCATCTAGCTTCTTTATATGTTCTAAAAAATTGGGCGTATTTTCATTATATTGACACATAAATGGCATTTCTATTATAATAAATGAAGTATTTTTTATCAATTCTTTCCCACCTTCTAAAACTTTTATTTCTGCGCCTTGAACATCTATTTTTATTAGATCAAAGTTTTCATTTTTAAATATTGTGTCCAATTGTTTACATTCTTTTTTTAATGGTAAACAATTGTTAAAATGGTGTGTTCTTTCTTTGTTTATAGAATCACCTGTATTTCTCATTTCATACCAATCAACTTCTCCATCATAATTATTTAATATTGTATTTATTACTGTAAATTTATCTAAATGATTTTTAAATTTATTTAATTCGCTATATCCGATTGGTTCAATTAAAGTATAAGTACAAGAATTAAATATTTTTAACGATGATTCAGTCCAACTACCTTTTTCAGCACCTATATCTAATACTTTATTAGGAATAAAATCTATTTTTTTTAAGCGGTGTAGAAATGATATCATTATAATTAAATTAATAAATTATCTTTAAATTAATTTAATAAATTATCTTTAAATTAAATTAATTCAAACACGGTTTTATAAATAATTCATTAAATTTATCCATTATATTTTCAGGAGTGTATTCACTATATGCATTCCATTCTTTTTTTTTAATTTCAGCCAAATGTATTGTAAAACTTTTAAAAATATTATATACTTCATTTTCATTTTCATATGTAATACATTTGTCTTTCATTATTTTTAAATGTTCAAGATCGGGACCTAGTCTACACGTAATCACTGGTTTATTTTTTATAGAAAATTCGGATACTGAAGCACCGAAAGTTTCTCCCATTTGTCTTGCGTGAATCATTGCGTCACAAGTATTTATAAATTCTACTTTCTTATGTAAATCAATTATCTTTCCATAATGAATAATATTGGGCTTTTCATTACAAAATTTATCTGTATTTACTAACAAAAAATATATATTTGGATATTCATCTGTTATTTTATTTATAACATTATGAACATAACTAATATTAAATTGGTCCGTTCCGCCATGACGACCAAATACAATCGCGTCCTCTGGTATATTTAATTCCTTTCTCATATTTGTATTAACATTTGGTAAATTAACCATATAGTTCACTACACGATAATTTCCTCCAAAACAATTAGATATTTTACCATAAACATCCCCATGAGGTTTTTGAGTATTAAATACACAATGAATAATGCTTTTACAGATATTTGGAGATGCCATTTTTCCATCCCATTCTCCCGCTTTTTGCATATATAAAATATCACATTTTTCGTCTTTTAATATTTTATCTGCTTCTTGTTGCCAATTGTTATAAGGTTTTAAAGTAAATTCTTTTTTAAATTTTTCGATTACATCAGGCACATTTCTTTTATCATTTCCAATATACATTATAATACTTTCATTTCCAAGATAATGCTTATTATAATAGGCATAATCATATACTGATATTGTAGTTCCTCTTTCACAAAGACAGTTGTCGTGAAAGGCGATTTTTACCATTTATGATAAAAATAGATATAAATCTTTATATCTATTTCATTTAAACACAATATTTCCTCTTTAAATCTTCAACTTTTAAATTATTACCTTTTGCATTAAATGCACTATCTTGATGAATTCTATGCATTACTTGTATTGTTTCGACATTAAAAAACTGTTTTCCTTCTTTCCACAATTTAAGCCATAAATCATAATCTTCTACACCATCGTGTTGAGAATTCCAATATGCATATATTTTTTTCATTAAAAAACTACTATTTATCATAGGATTAAAATTAAAAAAATTAAAATGATTAATATTTCCCATTGGTAATTCTGGAACATTCTGTAAATCACCAAAATACTTACATTGAGTACCAATTACATCATAATTATCCATATATGGTGTTTGTGATTCCATTTTTTTTGGAAGCCATTTATCATCAACGTCCAATAAACTAACCCAATCATATTTACAATAATTTATCATTTCGTTTAATGCATTGGACTTTCCTTTAATATGATGTAAATCATACACTTTAATACGTTGATCTTTTTCTTCATATTTTTGTGCTATTTTATAAACATCAGAATCGGGTAAATGACCATTTATACCTACAATAAGTTCCCAATCTGTATATGTTTGATACAGAATAGTGCTTATAGATTCGTCAATAAACTCAATGCCGTTATAAATTGGCATTAAAATGCTAATCATTATATAGTAAAATATATAATTATTTTTATATTCTTGAATATTTACAATAAATACGTTTGAAATCCAAACCACGGGTCAAATCCAGGTTGTTGTTTGATTAATTTGAAATGCTTTAAATTATTTGCAATGCAGTCAATCACGATTATTTGGTCATCTTTTACAAGATAATTATTGTCAAAATATAATTCAAGACGTTTATAAAAAGTATTCCACCACCAATTAATGTTTTCGCAGTGTGTTAAAAAAAACCCACCCGCAATGGATACTTGATTATATGGTATAGGTGTAACGGGTAAATCAGTGTCATTTTTTGTTAATATATGACGAACAAGATTATTTAAATAATAACTATTACATACTTGATTGTAATAAATTTTATGTTTATCAATGCTGTTTATTTTATCTTCATTTGGCCACTGTCTTATAGTATCAAAATCAATACTTGCCGAATTACACCGGAAATAGCCAATATCACACCATCCAAAAATATTATTTGGAAATATTAATCTATCTTTCACAATTTTCACCATATTTATTTTTTCGTTCCATAACATATTTAATTTCCAGTGAACCATATTATTTAATGAATGGTTAATCTTATGATTTGAAACCCATTTATCCTTGTATTTATATGTTGAAAATTCATCCCATTCATAAATAATAGCTTTGATTTTTTTATTTTTCAAATAGGGTTCAATCATATATTTACTTTCTTCATTGGTAAATATAACCAAATTAAAGTTATTTACATTTGCTAATAAATTATTTATCCATTGAGCATATAATTCTTTATTAAATTTTGCCTTTACAATGTACCACGACGTTACAAAAGTAATCATTGAACATAAACATAACGTTAATTTTATATAAAAATATAAACATAGATATTACAATGATAAAAATACGTATATTTTGTAGTTTTGCATCCCCGGGCTCAGATTGTTCAAAACCATTTATAGAAACGTCCGAGTTAAAAGATGACCCGGAATACAATACAGTATATTGTTTTACAAATGACGATGATTATACGCATGCAATATTATTAAATACACCAATGCCCGAATTAAAAATACCCAAAGAAAATGTGATTGGTTTAGCATTCGAGCCCATACAATTTTTAGGATTAACCCCCCAATTTGTAGATTATGCACAAAAATACATAGGAAAATATTTTATAGGAAGCAAAGGGGATTTACCTGCACCTTTTATGGAGCATTTTGCATATATGTGGCATATTACCCCATTAAAAGAAGTTAAACAAGAAAAGACAAATTTAATGTCGATTATGATTTCAAATAAACTTCAAGCAGAGGGACATAAATATAGACACGTATTGGCAAATAAGATATTGGAAAGTAATTTGCCTATTGATATTTATGGGCATGGGTGCAAATATTATTGGAAAACATCAGATAATAGATTAAAGGGTAAGTTTAAAGATCAACGTTTAATGTTGGAAGATTACAAATATCATATTTGCATTGAGAACTATGAAAGCAGTCATTATTTTAGTAAAAACATAATGGACACGTTACTATACAATACGGTACCGATATATATGGGATGTGTAAATATCGACACATATTTCCCCCAAAATGTTATACATTTAACAGGAGATGTGGAAAAAGATTGGAAATTATTGAAAGACATTTGTAATTACCCAGACAAATATAGCCGTAAAATAAACATTGATGAAGTTAAGCATACAATTTCAATAAAAAGATTAATTGAAAATAACTTTTATAGTACTAATATATAAATGCAAAGAGAACAAAGAATTAATCCAAATACCCCCCATTTAGTGATTGGACAACACGACCGTACGGAAGACTTAAATAGACGTATTAATAATCGCTTGATACCCGATAGTGACTTACAACCGAATTTTGATTTTAGACCAATGAGTACAAAACAAAGTGTATATCCATCTAAAATATTCGATAAAAATAGCAAAGTGTTATTAGAAGAGCATTTAGCGTTTTTACCTCAACAAACATTTAATCCGGGAAATACTAAATCCCACGTTTCCGGATTTATGAGTAATGTAGGTGTTGAAAGTCATTTAAAAAACATTGGCACTCCTAATGCCAAATACGGTTCAAATATTTACGTTCCCAGCAGTAACAGTGATTTGTATAAATCAACCATACAACCAAGTGAAAGTGATGAAACCCACGCCTTATTATTTAGACGCTTTGGGTTTGAAACAAAGGATAAATTTCATCCAAATATTGGAAACGATATGTTTTTTAATCATAGCCGCACGCAATTAAGAAATCAAGAAAGTTAATTTGTGATTTTATTATATAAATCACAAATATATGTTAATCAATCTATATAATTTTATTACAATACGCACACATAAAAATCAAATTTTACAACCATTGATACTTGTTTCGTTTATAGCAATCTTGTATTTAGTATACAAATATTTAATGGTACCTGAATACGAGTATGTAGAAGGATTTGATCAAAAATGCCCTTATATATTTAAAGAGGGACAGTCTATTTATGATGAATTTTATACAGAGGTATACGATAAATTATTTTGTAACGAAGAACGCAGTTATCACGAAATGGTAGAAATGGTGGATATGACGCAACCAAGTGTTAATAGGTCAAATATGTTGGATTTAGGAAGTGGAACGGGTTGTTTAATGAATCATTTTAAATCCCAAGGTTATAGCATACACGGTTTGGAGTTGTCGCAAAGTATGATAAATAAATCGCGCGAACAATATGAGAATTTAAATATCCGCAATGGAAATGCAAATGACCCATTAACATTTGAACCCAATACATTTAGTCACGTAATGTGTACAAATATGACGGTTTATGAATTCAAAGATAAATATAAATTGTTCAATAACGCAAATCGGTGGTTGAAACACAATGGTTATTTTATAGTTCATTTAGTAAACGTTGACAAATTTGATACGACTGTTCCCGCAGTTAAACCGAAATTAATAATGAATCCTCAGAAGTTTTCAAAACAACGAATAACAAAGAGTAAAATAGACTTTGATGGGTTCTCTTATATTGGAAATTATGATATTAAATCAAAGCGGAATAAAATTATAATAAATGAATTATTTGAAGATTTCGAGAACAAACAAAAACGGGAACAAGAGCACACACTATATACTGAGTCGATTGATACGATTATAAATATGGCCCAAAAATGTGGATTCCACGTTCATGCCAAGGCAAAGATGTTGAATGTCAATGGAGATAATCATCAGTTTTTGTATGTATTTGAAAAAATACATTGACCAGGTTCTCTACATTCATAATAAAGAGTATGATAAATGAAATAAAAATAATTGTATATGTGTATAAAATATGTACGAATTAATAATGGTTATAATTATAATTGTGATATTTGAAAAAATGCACCAAAATACAATATAATTATATATTAATGTTTGATCTTATAATTGCAGTATTAATTATTACAATTATAATATATTTGGCCTATATTAAAATAAGATATCCTTATTGGTCCAGTCAGCCGGTTTATCATAGTTATGATTTATTTAATATATTTTACGGAGAACCCTATGTATATTTGAAACAACCTTATAAATCGAAATATTACGATTGTCTTAGAGTTAAAACCGAAAAATACCTTGATTTAGAGGTCAAGTCCAAGATTATAGCGTTATTGCAAACTAATTATATAGAAAGTGACGAATTATTATACGAAATAAACGAAAAATCACTTGATGAGATATATAAAGGTTCTCAATATCCTTGTTTTATTAGTAATTATATTGATCAAACATTTAAGTATAATGATGGAAAATTACAAATAAACAAAATGGATTATGTGCAGGGGATGATAGGTAGCAAACCAATATTATTTAATGGGATGAATTTACAATATATTGTACATCAATGTTGTGAGAAAAACGAAAAAGATAATAAGAAGATAAATAGAACGTTATTACAGAGTCATGTATATAATATAATGAATCAATGTCCAGATAATCAAGGTTTTTTAATGCGAAAAAACATAGACGATTTCGATGGGGTAGTGCCGTTAGTGTGTTATGATACATATTGTGTGAGATTAGATTATAAAGATAAAAAGTATACATTACCCCAGGGTCATTTTATAATAAAGGGAGGTTCTCAGCAATTACAAAAAATTCAGGAATTTGTAACAAATATGCGAATGGATTACAAGATATGTTATGATTTGGTTTATGATAATGATGTTATCATTTATTTATACTATATATTAGAGAATATATGTGGAATATACGTATTTAAAAAAACCCAAACGTATGATGAAAATGAAGAGGGATATATATTGGATTTTGTGAGTAGTTATAGTATTATGGAGAACCCTGATGATTTTTGTAGGGGTTTTGATTATTTATGTGGATTATTTGTAAAAGAAAATATAAAAAAAATGCATATCCATGATTTGGCACATAATAACATTTGTATAGAGCGTTGGAAACACCCTGTATATAAATACAAGAGTAGTTTATATTTATACAATGTGATAGTTCCAGGCAGTCCAGTTCAAAATGGTCAAATATTTTCAATGTCATAATCGACCATATTTTTGATGAGCGTGTCAAAATCGATACTGGGTTTCCAGCCGAGTTCCTTATTCGCTTTTGTAGCATCCCCTAATAATAATTCAACTTCACACGGTCGGTAATATTGTGGGTCAACACGTACATAAACGTGACCATCGCTTTTATCAATCCCAATCTCATTTTCACCAGTGCCTTCCCAGGTAATAAATATATCTGCGTGATTAAATGCCTTTTCAATAAATTCTCTTACAGTATGAGTTTCACCTGTTGCGAGCACGTAATCATCGCATTTATCTTGTTGTAACATAAGCCACATACCGTGTACATAATCTTTTGCGTGTCCCCAATCCCGCTTTGCGTCTATATTGCCGACTTTCAAACAGTCTTGTAGACCCTTTGAAATTTTTGCAACGGCTTGTGTAATTTTCTTAGTTACAAAATTATGACCACGGCGAGGAGATTCGTGATTAAATAATATACCATTGCATGTAAACATATCATAGGATTCGCGATAATTTTTAGTAATCCAATAACTATACAATTTTGCAACCCCATATGGACTGCGGGGATAAAATGGTGTTGTTTCGGATTGAGGTGTTTCCTGAACGAGACCATATAATTCACTGGTAGATGCCTGATAAAAGCGAGTTATATGTTGAATATCATTCTGTCGAATTGCATCCAATAAGCGAAGTGTCCCCAATCCATCGACATTGCCAGTATATTCTGGCATTTCAAATGATACTTTTACGTGCGATTGTGCTGCCAAATTATAAACTTCAAATGACTTCATATCTGGTTGTTCTTTACGTATATTAAAAATGATTTGGAAAAGATTATTGGAATCGGATAGGTCTCCATATACTAATTTTAGTTTTGGATTATTATATAGATGTTCAATGCGTTGGGTGTTAATATTAGAAGATCTACGTATAATACCATAAACCATATATTGCTTTTCTAATAACAGTTCGGCCAAATAAGACCCGTCCTGTCCAGTAATACCGGTTACAAGTGCAATTTTAGAATTTGTATTGTTAAGTAAAGTATCAAAAAAGCCTTTGGGTAAATTCAACATATTCAATATAATAAATATATTGAATGGTTTATAAGTTATTTTATTAAATATAATAATTTATTAAGTATAATTATTTTTTTTTAGGTGCAACCTTCTTCTTTGTGGTTGTTTTTTTTGCTGTTTTTTTATTAAACTCGCTGCTTTGGAGTTTCATTCTATATAATTTATATTTATCATATTCGTATTCAAGTGTACCCAGTTCGCTGTACCACATACGTTGAATACTCATATTTGTCAAATATTCGAGTTCTTCTTGTGTCTCTTTTTTCTCGTTCATAATGTATTCAACGTTTTCGGTAGTAACGGAATCCATTGGCATTTTTGTCAAATATTTATAATTATCGTCAATTTTGTAGTAATCCAATCCGTCGAGAAGGTCGTGTACATCTTGTGAGGTTTTACGACGCAAATCGATTTCGTTGTTTAGAATCTGGTTAATATATCGCGCCTTGTTGGTCATCTTCAATAACTTTTTGCGCAAAACGGACATAAGAAATGCTTTTCTAATTTCATAAAATTTCATACGCATAATAATAAATTCTTCAATAATTTCGGAAACATTATTGTATTTTTTCAGTTTATGACTCGGGTCAAATAGATGCATATTAGTTGTGCTGGTAGTAGTAGTTAGTTTCAGTAATTTCTCAACCCCATTGATTCCATTTGCATCAACGATTGACTCAAGTGTCGTAAGTTTACCGCGAGGAAATGTGATTTCAATATTAACGTTAATTTCGGTAGAAAGAGATACAAAATCGCGAATTTCGGAAGGTTGTTTTTTTCCATTTTTGGTAACGCCGTCAACAAGTCCTTCTAAAAATGACACATACGACATTGTCCATGTGCCAACAGGTAGTTCTTTAATACGAATTTTATTGTCGTCAATTGTTTCATAAACACCTTTGATCAAATATTTTTTTGGCTCGTCGATAATCTTTGAAATCTTGCCCTTGAATCCTTCGTAATATGGTATAAACTCGAATTTGTCGACCGGTTTATCAGTAAGTCGTAGTCTTAGATAGGTGATAATGTCTTTAACATTATACGAAGGAATATAGCATGAAAACCCAGTACCAATACCGGAAATGCCATTCATCAATACAAATGGAACAATGGGTACATAATATTCAGGCTCAACGCGTGTACCGTCATCATTCAAATAGCTCAAAATCGGGTCATCTGCTTCTTGAAAAATAAATCGGGCAATTGATGAAAGTTGCGTAAAGATATATCTTTCCGAAGCACTGTCATCACCACCTTGAAGGCGAGTACCAAATTGTCCATTTGGCATAAGCAAATTAATATTGTTCGAACCCACGTATGTTTGTGCCATATTTACAATAGCGCCATTAAGACTTGCTTCGCCGTGATGATAACAACTGTGTTCAGATACATAACCCGAGAATTGTGCGACTTTTACCTCACTTGTCAAATTACGCTTAAATGCCGAAAACAATATTTTGCGCAAAGACGTTTTCAATCCATCCATTACATTTGGAATTGAACGTCCACAATCATAAGTACTGAAATGAATAAGTTCTTTGTTCACAAAATCTTGGTAATTTGCGTTTGGTTGGGTAGTGTCAAGATATGCGTTTTTATCATAACCACTCAACCAGGTTTTACGGTCATCCGCTCTCTTTTTATTAAACACCTTGTCAATAATATCGTCGCTCTCTGGACCGGTATATTCAAAGTCCACTATTTTTTTATTTGCAAAATATTCTTTAAATTCGTTTGCTGTCGATGTACCAAGTCCCTTAAAATATTTAATGTTCCAACCCTTTGAACCGGTTTCATTGGATTCCTTCCAAGTATTATACTCACCGTCATTATAAAACAGTTTTGTAGAAGTACCTTTCTTTGCGCGTAAAATAGGAGTATTCATGAATGAGAGGAACCCCTGCATTTTAATAAGACTTGCCCATTCGCTATGAAACATATTAATACAGAGACCTTTAATATGTGAACCATCTGTATCTTGATCACACAAAATCATAATTTTACCATAACGTAAAGACTGTTGGACATCTGTGAGTGTTTCATAAACACGACCACTTTCCAATGCGAGGACCTTTTTAATATCATTAATTTCTTTGTTTTCACTAATACGTTTCATTTGTTCGCCGCGTACATTAAGAAGCTTACCCTTCAATGGGTAAATACCAATAATATTTCGGTCATCGCTACTTAGACCAGATACAATACCGGACATAGCACTAAGTCCCTCACACAAAATCAAAATACATTCTTTGGATTGATGAGTGCCTGCAAAGTTGGCATCAATGAAATTCGGTATACCCCGAATGGTTTTGGTTTTAGTTCCATCGGTTTTCTTTGCAATACGCTGTTCTTTAATTTCCGACAAACTACACGCGGTATCCATAACACCCATTTTAGCAATGCGGTCAATAAACCCGTCTGTAACAGTACAAGCTGACCCGAATTTAGCAAAGGGAGTATTCATATAATCTTTTGTCTGGCTATCGAATGATGGATTTTCAACATCGCATCGCAAAAACAAAATGAGTTGCTCGCGAATAGAACTGGGGTTGACCCTGATTTTCTTCTTTTTTTCAATATAATCACATAGTTTTCGTGTGATTTGGCCCATAATATAATCCACGTGTTTTCCTCCTTTGGAAGTCGAAATACCATTTACAAAAGACACGTGCATAAATTCTTGTGTAGGGGACAATGCAACAACATATTCCCACCGTTCGTCGTGTGCTTCGTGAAATCGTTTATGCTCACCTTTACTACCAATATATAGGTCAACATAATGTTGAAAATTGCGAACAGGTACTTGAACGTCATTCCAGAATACTTTAATTTTTTTAACGGATTGGTCGGAAACGGCGGCAATATCATAAGTACGGCGTTTAAGCATATCCAGCATATCTTGAGACATACCTTCAATGCCGAACCGCTTGTAATCAGGTTTAAAAGATACCTTTGTATAAGGTTTAGTAGATTTACATTTAGTAATAACAGGAGGGTCAAGTGTATCCAAATTACTATGGAATTCTTGAACATATTTTAGACCCCGAATGTGGTCAACCGTCTCGACTCTACCATATGTCGACCAAATCAATACAAGTTTAAATCCAAAACCATTTTTACCCCCAACAATCTTTTTTTCAGTTTTATCATAATTAGTAGATGTGCGCAAATGTCCAAAAATCATCTCGGGAATCCAAATATCATATTCCGGATGTTTGGCAATATCAATGCCATTACCATCATTATAGAAAGTAATTAAATCCTTTTCCACATTCACATTAATTTGCGAAACGAATTTTTTGTCAAGTATAGGACTGTTAATCATACGAATAACGTGGTCGCGACAATTCACAATTCCTTCATCAAATAATTTATATAGACCAGGGATATATTCAATAGTCTTATGTTTAATTGCATTTTCATTGTCGTCATAAACCCACATATTCGCATCCACATTTTCAACAGAACCAATATATGTATCGGGATTATCCAAAATATGTTCCTTATCGCTTTTTCGCTGATATTGTTTAGCAAGATCCGTAGTAGTAGTAGACGCCATTATAGTATAATATAGTATAATATAGTCTTTAATTATTTTCCCAATCAATTTTATATGCCATCAAAGTTTAATATATTCGATTTTTGTAAAAAAATAAAACAACAAAATTGCGCAGATTATACAAAGTTAAACACGTCAGGAAACAATCCTCAAATCAGTCGTAAAATGCGTTATGCCGAATATCTGCGTTCGAAACGCTAATTTAGCAAAAATTCGTGAAAACTTTTTTATATTATTTATATATATAATGGTTAAGGTAAACCCCAAGAAAATTATGAAAGAAACTGACGGTATGTACCATATTAATGGTAAAAAATTTGAAACACTTATTGCTCCATCAACTGACAAAAACGGTAATCCCGTTAATGCCCGCCTTGCGGTTATGCGTGATAATGCATACAAGACAAAGAGTGGTCTTACCAAGAATGATTTGATGTACAGTAAATCATCTGGAAAGATTGTATCCAAGGCGAAGAGTGAATTCGAAAAGAAATTTAACCGTCTTAACAAAAGCGGTTATGCATTGGCAAAGAAGGGTAAATTCGGTACTAAGAAACTCGCTGGTGGCCGTCGCAAAAATAAAACATCAAAGCGCAAATCTAAGGGACAACAAAATGATAAATCCTCCAAGTAAATAATAAAATACACAATACAATAATTATATTGTATTATGAGTTCGGTAGTCGTAATAAAGAATATGAAAATTGATTCAAATATAGTTATATATATAGTTCATATATTACATTAGCAGTTATGGTGAAACTAGAACTGAAATCGATTGAAGAGCGCAGCATTTGGAAAATGATGCAAGCTGAACTGACATACCACAATTCTTATACCGTGAAGCAACGCTATTTTCCTAACGATATGGATTCGTGGAGGGAAATGAAGAGTGAGATTGAAAACAAGTATCGCAGTGAGATTGAAACTTTGCAGATTTATCGCAAGCAAACGGAAAAGCACGATGCAATGATGGAGGCAGCTGAGACCCTATTGATTATGAAGAAGCGAGAGGAATACAAGCAGTTTTATAAGGCGGGTCGAACTAAAAAGACCAGTACCAGCACCAGTACCAGTACCAGCACCAGTACCACCACCACGCAGAGGCGTTCTTCGCGAATTGCAAATAAATGCAAGTAAGTATAGGTTTAGTTAGTAGATATATAAGTAAGGGTAGTGTTAAATTTATTTTAAAAATAATAAAATGTTAGAAAAGTATTTTTTTTTCATAATCCACAGTAATAATGTTGCTTTCCCCATTTTTTGGAAATACTGGATAATACAACCCTATTTTTTCGTGAAAATCGGGTAAAATATTTAAATAATAATTGTCTTCGTCGGGTGTATCAATTACATTAATGAAAATATTTTCGATTTCGCGTTTACACGGAGATTCTTTTAAATTTAATGTTATTTGGGGATCATAAATGCCGTGATTATTAATATTATAAGTAACAAGTTCTTCAAAATTAAATTCTACATCGTGGTTATTATTGTGATTAATTTCTTCAATTGTTTTACGTTGTAGAGGAATATTTAAATCGCTATATGAGAATACTGCATCTACCAGTTCATTGGGAAATTTTTTATTAAGCATTTCTTCACACAATGTACATTTTTTAAAATAAAAATTGGCATAGTATGTAAACGTATTTAAATTAAATTTAAGATGACTGGAATGCTGTTTCCAATTACTCAATTGTTCAACCTTTTCAGAATGACTACAAAACTCCTGACTAATTTTTAGATTTGCAAGATAGTCGGGCATCTTGCCATTTTCAATCATATCAATGCGTTTATTTTCCAATTCGATCCATTTAAAATGTAAATTTTTTTGTTGTTTTAAAATGTCATAATTGTAACAATACAAATAAAATAAACTCTGTTCTATACAATGAACGTAGAGTGAATATAAATAACCAAATGGATTTGATTCGCTAAAACAATGAAATGACGTATTTAATAAAGTGTACATAAATGATTTATATATAATATACAAATCGTTTTATATGGATGTAACAAGAGGGGTTAATTTTTGTTTATTATCGGCATTATTATAAGATGAAATTGCAAAATATTTGGTAAGTACATTAGTGGTTTCATATATTTGTTCTTGTGTTGCAACAGCAAACCATTGATATTTTATACGTTTTAATAGTTCGTGTTTTGGAATATATATACCATACGCGTCCGTTATTTGTAAATGTTCTTCCTGCATTAAATCATCAATTGTGATGGGTTTATTCTTATCATCTTTAACACCAATATAACGACCATCAATAACAGAAATAGAATCATTTTGCATATGTTTATATAATATAGATGAAACGCAACCTTTGAAATCGAATTGACTTGTATAGTGACCATTTTCAAAAATGGATTCGATTTCTTTGATTACTGCCAACATAACCGGATTTTCTTTTATAGAACCAATAATATCAGCGGTTGGCATAAATCGCGGTTGATTTTTAAATTGCATCATATCAACACTGTTATTTACATTTTCACAGGCAAACATTTGTTCACTATCCAAATGAGATTGGAAAAGTCCAGTTAGGTTTGATGTACATAAAAAGCTATTCGGGAGATGAATACCGCCATAAATATAAATAAGTTTTAATAAACCAAGTAAACGATATTGTTTCTTTAAAGGATCGCTAAAAGAGTTCATATCAACATTCCAATTAGGAATTAATTTATCAAAACTATCATCATCGATTAAACAAATATTAAAATCATTTCCGCACATGTTAATGACGGACTGGACACATTCAATCAAATAGGGTTGATTAATTTCGGTTGTATTTCTACTTTGAAATGAATTCCATTTGCGCGAATTGACTTCATATTCGGAATGAATCCATATAATTGGACGTTTTTTTCCATATAAAGGAAAATCATTTAATAAATATTTTCGTACCAATTCGTAATCTGAAATGTCTTCGGATGGTTTAAAATATTGCTTAATTTCTTTTGAAAAAGAATTGGCTATTAAGATTAAGGCCATTGGAAACAAATAATTTTTTACAATATTTTTATCAAACATATTACTATAATATATAGTAATATACATTTTTTAGTCAAAATAAATATAATAAATAATAGTATATTTTGAATTGATGTATTTTACCTCGGATGTAAACAATATATTATTATTTTTACATATTTGCCGTAAAATATTAGTAAATGAATTATAGGTCAACTCTCGTTCAATATAAAATAGTTTTGACGGATAATAATATTCCATTAAATCTGTTTTAAATTCGTCATAGCTACCATAAAAAATGAGTTTTTTAAAAGCATTTAAATCAAACAAAAAATATTTCTCTGTTCGCATACAGATGGTGTCTAAAAATATGAAAAAATCTAAATTAGGAATGGATTTTTTAAAAATTTGCATTTAAAGGTAATATACCATAATACTATAATTTTTATATATATTCTTAAATTAATCAGAATAATACGTATCGCAAATTGCTAAAAATACGTGGTGTGTGTTATTTAAAATCCCATCAACCGTATTTGACAATTGTATTTTTATGTAACTATAATTATAATAAAGAACATCCGAAAGTGTATATGTATGTCGGGGTGGCTGGGCTAAACATTTAAGTAACGTTTCGTCATTAACTACATTTTTGATCTTCTCTAAATATAAAATCGCATCCATATGCTCTTCTTGTGCGTGCTGTAACCATTCACTAATATTCAAATCAGTGCGGTCTAGGTCAGTATCATATTTTTTCTTTCCAACTTCCGAACGTTTCACAAACGATTCAATAACAGATTTTACAACACTATCGCAATTTCGGTAACTCATATTATTTGATATAAATACAAATTATATATTTATATCATTTTTACATTCTATTTCCGCGTCTTTTTTGTAAATTTATGTTTACGTTTATTCGCTCCGGTTTTAGTTTTTTTAGTGCGGTTGCATTTTTTCCTTCCGGCTCCGGTTTTCATTGGCATTGGGGTGTATGTCATACGTGTATCAATCGGGTCTATGTCTGTCGAGGTGGTAACAATTGACGCATTGTTATCCACATTCGCGAATGTTAGATTTATTGTATCAAAATCAACCAATATATCATTTAATATACGATAATCATAAATTATTTTACCCGGAAAATGTGTATCAATAAATGTTTGCAGTTCTTCACTATTATTACGTTGTTCATTTTTAAAAATATTAATTAACATTTTTTCAATAGCATTTTCGTTATAATATGAATCTTTAATAATAAAATCTATCAAATTAGAAAAATCATCACTCATTGCAATTTCGTGTTCTGGTAAGTTGGTTTTAATAATTTTATTAATAAGTGGAATAATATCTAATATATTGTCTTCATACACAGTGGCAAAATGCTGATATACAGTTGGGCTTGGATTATCTCCATACCCACTTTCAGTTGCGACCTGTTTCCTTTTTTCCTGTTGTGCTAACCGAAAGTGTGTTGCGTCGGCATTTATCTTTTGTAGAAACCCCCCAATTGTGGTGATTGTTTCTAATGTATGTGTTTCTCCCCCGACGGTTTTGGGTAGTATATACGATGTTTGGTCGTGTGATTTTACGTCGGTTCCTCCTCCTGAGTAAATCGGTCCTTTTGGAAAATAACTATACAAACTACAATTTATTTTACTATATTTTATTCCAGTTTTTCTGTTTTTTAAAATACTAATTTCATTTTCGCGTCCTTGTAATTCTTTTCGGGTGAATAGTGCTTTTGTTTTTTTTACTTTTGTAGCGACTATTTTCTTACTCTTACTGGAACCCACTCCGCCAACTATCGGGAAATATGAACTCTTATATTTTTCATATAAAATATCAATTAATACATCCCATTTTTCCTTTTTTTTATTGTATAATGCGTCTATAAAATGTTTTTCTTTTTGTACAACAGCAACACCACATTTTCTACATCTATCCCGCAAATAACTATCAATCGTAAAAACAAGGTCTTCATCAGTGGCACATACACAATGTAATAAATCTCCTAATAATTTACATAATATTAAACGTCTCCCGCGCATTGTATGTTCAGTTGAATATTTACTTGTTAAAAAACTTGAAAAAAATTTATCCTTTACACTGTTGCCACCGACATACGCAGTGGCAATCGTTGCACCTGTGAGGGTTTTTTGTTTTGTTGTTTTCTTTATGGTTTCTTCATATATATACCCTTCTTTGATATACACCGGAAACACGTCTTGTAATATCTTACCATTCGACGTATAATTATATGTTATCTGCATTTTCATAAAATCGCCATCTCGTTTTTCTATTAAATCTTTGTTGCAAAATGTAATTTTTAATATACCGTCTATTCCATATTTTCGTAATGGTATAGTTTCGCCGTGAAATGCAGTAACCGTTTTAACAAATTTTTTTGGAAATGACCGACTTGCTGGGTCAAAATAATAAGCGGGTGTATATTTTTCCTCCATGTGTAGTTTACTTGCCGGTTCGGTATCGCGTATTGAATATTGTTCTGTTATTACATTGGGTTTATAGTCGATTATCTTGGGAATAATTTCAGGTTTGGTATATAACATTTCGGCTTCTCCCTTAGGCAGTCCTGACGGAAATAAACTGGATTTACATTCTTTATATAAAGCCGAACTTTTTGCACTACTTGAAGAATCGTGATCCATATCTTCTGAGTTTAAAATTGTATTCCACGCTTGAAACGTCGGGGCATCGACTCCTGGATATGAAACTTTGTTATAGTTATATGGCATTATTATGTATATATAATAATCATATATTATTGCTCTAAACTCTTGTACATATAAATATAGTCATTATCATCGTGTGTCATTATAGAAAATCCATATGATTCATAGTATGAGGTTAAAAATAAATGTGTACCATGTTCCGGATTTTTTTCAATATATAAATAAACCCCATTTATTCGTGTTGAACTATTCATCATAAGAAGTACATATTTATCAATCATATTCATAACATTTTTAATTGGTTTACCTAACATAACAGTTTTGTTATATTTCGAGCGACAAATTTCATTTATAACGGGCTGTTGATATTTTAAAAAACCCAAATTCGTTTTTTGTAAAGTGGCGGAACCACCATCCACAAAATTCATAATATTTGTTTCATTTTCGGGATATCCCAATGAAATGACAATACAAACGGTCGCTTCGTTTGTTTCACTTAATAATTTCTTTAACCGGATTGTATTTTTACGATTTGTATTTGAATCTTGAAAACATATTTTCTGCATTTTTGTAACAATTTGAATAAGTGTTTTAAAATCCATATTGAGCGGAAACATACCGTAGTCATATTCATTCATACTTATACGGGTAACATTTTGTTGTTTACGATTAATCTTATAAACCGTGGAATAATAATTGATTTTCATATATATAATTATAATAAATTAATTAAATTATTTGTTAACAATGTTAATTCTATTTTATTTTCGTGAACGTTATTAAAAATAGTAATGTATTTGCACAAATAAGGAATTATAATATATTTCTCTTCTTCGGTTAGTGAGTCGGTTTTCTTAACAAAAAAGAAAAAATAATCAAGTATATCAATAACGGAGTATCCATAATCATATATTTTTTGTAAACAATTAATCCCTTCGTGTAATTGTTTTGATTTAATAAATCCTATATAATTTTCAAAGTCTTTCATATAAATATTTGAACAAATCTGTTTACATAATTCAATATTCACTGGTTGATTTAAAATATAGATTTTTTCAAAGTAATTCACAATTTGATGAATAGAATTATTTGTAATTGAGATTAAATAATCAATACTTTCATCATCGATTTGAAGTTTTTCATTTTCTTTAATATTATACATTATTTGTTTTAAGTTTTCATTATTAATAGATGATAATTTCAACAAATGCAAACGTGATTGTAAACTCTCAATTACTTTTTGTGCATTTGTACAAGAACTTATAAAATGTATATTGTTACCGTATTTATCAATATAATTACGAAATACTTGTTGACATTGGTCATTAATATTATCAATATCATCAATTACTACAAATTTCTTTTTTCCTTTTATGGTGGATTGAGATTGACAAAACGTTTTCATTTCTGTGCGAAAGTATTGTATACCTTGTTCTTTAAGATTATTTACAAATAATATATTTTCATTTGAAAAACGTTGATTTGGGCCCAATTCATAATATTCCCGAAGGATAATGTTTAAAAGACACGTTTTCCCTGAACTTGAATCGCCAATAAGTAAAATATTAATACTATTTACATTGAATAGCAATTGTATAAGGTCATTTAAATCGTCATTTAAATAAAAATCTTTAAAATATTTGGGGCGATATTTGTGTATAAAGGTTTCCATTAATTGTTATAGTAAATAGTGTTTATATTTCTTACAATTTAAAAGTAATATATACAATATATTATAAATGGATAAAGACTATTATAAAATTTTGGGAGTTGAATCGTCGGCTTCTCAAATTGAAATTAAAAAGGCGTTTAGAAAATTATCACTGCGCTTTCATCCAGATCATTGCAGCGATTCAAATGCGAGTGAAAAAATGTCAGAATTAAATGAAGCATATGGAATATTGCGTGATGTCAAAACAAGAGAGGAATATAATATGATGCGAAATAATCCATTTATGCATATGACCGGCGCAGGAGATCCAATGCAACATTTTAATCAGATGTTTCAAGAGCAGGATATAAATGATGTATTGCACATATTTACACAAAACCTATTTGGTGGTGGGGGTGGGAGTTCACCCGATATTAGAAATCTGGCGAGTAAATTACATTTTTTTCAGAATGGAAGTGGGTCGTCTCCTTTTATGCAAATGCAAAAACCAGAGACAATAGACATTGTAATAAATATACCGATATACGATTGTTATCATGGAAAAACAATTGAAATTTATTATGAAAAATGGACAATAATAAATGATAAAAAAATAAAGGAAGACATTAAACAAAATATAACCATACCGCCTGGAATTTATAATGGAGAAACATTTACATTAAACGCGCAGGGAAATGTAGTAAGTGAAGATAATAAAGGAGATGTATGTATAACTGTTCACATACAAAATGATACTGAAATGGTTCGAAATGATGACGATTTACATTTAAATAAATCATTAAACATAACAGAGGCATTGTGTGGATTTGAGTTTAGCTTTGACCATATATCTGGAAATAATTTTACATTGAAAAATGACCCATTAAAAGGGGGCGATATCATAACACCAAATTTCAATAAAATTATTCCTGGCTTAGGAATGAAGCGCGGCGACAAGATTGGAAATTTAATAATCAACTACACTGTCGTTTTTCCCAATGAAATAACGGAGGAGCAAGTCGAGTCATTAAAGTCAATATTATAATAACGTATTCATATTATTATAATAATCTAAGAAGAAATGCGTTTTGTTGGAATAGCAACATCAACAATATAAATGGAATTTTCAGTAATAATAATGTATTCATTTCCCACTTTATATATTTTACCAATGGGACTGGTATATTCTTCTTTATTTTTGACAAGTAGTTTTTCACCACCTTCACGAACGCCGATTAATACATTCTTTTCAATTGATTCGATCCAATAGTCCATTAATAGAGGTTTATCTTCTACAATAGATAAACGGATTGCATTTTGTAATGTATTAACGTCAGGTATTTTGTATTCTACGCTATCACCTTGTTCTTCAATAAGACTACTCATTGATGTCTTTATATATATACTAAAAAAAATCACCTTTAAATACTCTTTTTATTAATATATTTATATAGATGAACAAATCTTATTATTCATTATTGAATAAGTTAACTGATTTAAATTGTGAGTTTTTAACGAATATCAAAAACTGTAAAACGTTTCATAAAATAGAAAGTCCCTATAAAATACTTTATGTAGGTATAAGTTTAATAATGCGGGTATTTGAATATGCAAATCAAAAATTGGGTAATGTTGCGAATAGCTATTATTATGCTGAACGGGCAAGTATTTATTATATTGAATATATTGAACAAATCTACAATGCTAATTTATCATATGCATTAGATCACACGGATGCAGTATTATTTGTTTATAAAAAAACGATATTTGAATTATATGACAATGATTTAGACAAAACATTAATGTCAAATGAAGAACCAGACGCGTGTTCAATAAATAATATACAGTTCAAATATATTTCACATATGATACTTGTAATATTAGATAATAATACCGATAATTTTACACTTGATAATATGATATACATATGTAAATATTGTTTATTTGATATATTAAAGAACCACGACCATCTGGAAGAAATAATAGAATATTTAAAATTATTAAAATCGAATTTTAAGTTTTCATACAATGAATATATCGATTTACTTACTGCGGTAGGCAATGTAAAATACAATAATAATGAAAACGTGAATAATACTAGTTTATATATATTAAATTATTATAGGTGTCAAATGGAATTATCTAAAAAATATAAAGACAAAAATATAAAAAAAATGATAAAAATACTTATACAACCCGATTAAGTATTGCGAATAGTTTCATTATAATAGTGATAGTTCACGGTATATTTCTTTTTTTTAGATATTTTTTTTGACACTTTTTCAGTTAATAATACGTTTTGGCTAGAAATATTCTTGTATTCCTCAGTTAATATTTTTTTTATAAAGCGAAATGCACAACGCAACATTACTTCATTACAATTACCTACAATTAAACAACTGCCTGTTCTAAAAATCATAAAGGATATTTCAAAATACGTTTTATTTGTATTTAATTCAGTCATAGTCATTTTTCCGTCATTGCGTGATACTGTTCCAGTTTGTTGTTCTTCTGGTAATGTATTATTATAATAATATTTACATTTAACACCTGGGTAACTGCACGGGTCATACGAGGTTTCGATATTATATTTCGGCGACTTCAATAATTCGTGCAATTCATCTCGCTTGATGTAAAAATTACAATTAAAATTAGAATTAATTAATACATTGTCGTCCACGTCTGGATTTTGTAAAAATTCCATTTTTTTTGGCAAATACGGTTGTATAAATAACACGATTCGTTTTTTTACATCTTCCAACAACTCATTATTTAATATACCAGGCAACTCGATTTTACCCGTGTTAAATACTTTCACGTGCATTTCTTTAAATTTGTCTTTCATTATTCGAATGGTTAATGCAAAGCAATTATAAAATGCATTTGTGATCTTAATCTTAGAAGTTAAAATATCTTTTTTTGATAAACCAATAGTGAGTTTTCGCTCATCCTTATATTTTATTTTTCTTGCATTTGGATTATTTATCTGTTTTATGATTACTTCGGTATAATATGGAATATCCACTAATCTCTTTTTATATTCATCATTTTCTTCCACAGTATTATTTACAATTTTGATTTGTTTTTTAATTATTCCTTCATCTTGGCTTAAATACGGAATAATTTTCAAATTCCAAAACACTTCGTAAATGGGTATTTGTTGGTTTAAATATAGTACCTTTGTATTTGTTGAAATATTTAATTCATTACATTCTGGGATCCATCCATCATCTATATGTTCTGCGATGTTATTCTCAAAATCCATTTCTGGGTTTTGCAAAAATTCCAACCACTCATCATCTACAGACGTCATTTAATATAAAAAGATATACATTTCTTTATATTAATCAATTTTATATGTTAAACCGAGTATAAAAACGTCTAAGTTATAAATTTCAATATATTAAAATTAAAAAACAATAACATATGTTCAATTGAAGTATTAATATGCATTATTTTTTCAACATTATTTAACAATTCGGAGCAAATATATTTGGGATGATTTTCAATAATATAGTTTAAATAGTCTTTAATAATTTCTATTTTATTGGTATTATATTTGATACTTACATTGTGTAAGTATTCCACATTTGTAATATAATCTTTATTATTTATAAAAAATGTGTTTATATCCTCATAAATCGTTTTCTGTAAAATATTAACATCTTCTATATTATTTGATTGATTTAATTGCAAATAATTAATCATTGATCGAATATCAGAACTAAATTTTGATAGAAGTTTGTAAATATCTTTATCTTCGAGGTGTATATTTTCCTTGTCTATAATATTTCTCAAAAAATGAACGATTTTATCCTCTGGAAGTTGATTAAACCGTATACATATAAATTCGTTTTTCAATGATTCTTCTATTTTACTTATATAATTACATATTAAACAAAACCGAATATTTTTGTGATTGTGTTGTAATAAATATTTTAATGCCTGTTGTGCATTTTTCGTCATATAATCCACTTCGTCCAATACAACAAATTTCAAATTGTTAATATACATTCCATTTGAATTCACAAATTGTATAATTTGATTACGTATTGTATCAATACCTCTTTCATCAGATGCATTTAAATGTATAATCGATGATTTATAATTTTTTATATTATTTTGTTTATAATAACTGTCAATTAGATTAATGATTGTTGTTGTTTTTCCAGTTCCGGGTGGACCATAAAACAACATATTTGGAAAGTAATTCGCTTGTAATACATTATTAAAAATTGATTGATTAATAGGACCCAATACAATATTATCAAAACTATTCGGCCGATACTTTTCTACCCAAGGAATCGTATTTTCCATTTTATAATAGATTAAAAATAACTGTTTATGTATATTTATGAATACAAATATTCATACTATGAATGTCGGGTATTTAGAACTAATTTTCGGTCCTATGTTTTCGGGAAAAACAACGACACTTATTAGCAAATACAAGCAACATAAATTACTTGACCATAAAATATGTGTTATTAACTACAAAGAGGATACGCGTTATAGCGAAACCCAATTATCTACACACGATGGTTCAAAAATAGACTGCATTCAGTGTTATGAATTAACCGAAATATGGAACAATCGTCAACATAATATTCACAACTGTAATATAATATTAATAAATGAAGGGCAATTTTTCAAGGATATATACGAGACTGTATTGAATATGGTTGAAGAACACAACAAAATAGTATATGTTTGTGGATTAGACAGTGATTTTAGAAGACAAAAATTTGGAAATATGATGGACTTAATACCATATTGTGATAATATAACAAAATTACAATCGTTGTGTATGAAGTGTAAAGATGGTACAAAAGCATTGTTTTCAAAACGCATTACCACGAATGAATCTCAGATTGTAATTGGGCACGATAATTATATTCCAGTGTGTCGAATGTGTTATCTAACCTCTTAAAATATAAATAATACAAAACAGCCATCCGTATATATATACTATGTTTCATTTGCACACAATGAGATGATTGCATACTTTTATCCAGGGAATGATATACATCTTCATTTTGATGCGACAAGTAAAGTACAATACCTGTTTTTTTCATTTTATTCACAATCGAGGAGGTTAACATATATGGTTCGTTGATGTCATTGCGTTCATTTTGTAGCCGAGTGAAATAAACTACATCATATTTATCAACGTTAGCATAATCAGTAACACTGTTATCCGGAGATATTTCACCCACATAATATGGAAGATAATCTATACTAATATTTTCATATTTTTTTAATATATCAATAAGAGCTTGTGTACTATGATTATCATTACCGTTACCGACAAACAATACATTTATCTTTGTGGTTTCGTAGTTAAAATGTTGTCGTATAGTATACAAATCTATTAGGGTTTGCGTCGGGCTATCGTCATTGCTGGTTCCGCAATTAACTAATACTTTATTGCAACCAGCAGCATAATTATGTAAAAAATCTTTGCAATGATGAGATAGTATAATAATATCTGAATTGTTTTCCATTTTTTTTAACACATATTTATCGGGTGCCAACAATTGTACACCGGAATACATAGTGTTTATATTTATGATATCTCCACCCATACGTTTAAATGCGAGTTCAAATGATGTCGCGATATCGGTATTTGGTCCACTCACACAATTACCCAATACAATATTTTTAAACGCATCACAATGACTCTCATTTGCAAATTTATCTGCATATGAAAAAATATCATTCAGCGTTTGTTGACTTATTTTTGTTGTATCGATTAGCTTCATTATATCTTATAATTAAAATATATTTTTAAATCACTTAAAAATCATTTATATTATAATATATAAATGGAACCAACCGAAGGACCTAAAAAACGCGGGCGTAAAAAAAAAGAACCTACTATTTTGAATGTAAATGAGACTCCTGCCGCTCCAAAGAAAAGAGGACGAAAGCCTAAGGGGGGGAAAATTATAAGTAAAATAGAAGAACCCACTAACAATCACATACTAACAAATAATGTTATTTTACACTTAAAATGTTCGATGACCGACATAATAGACAATAGTGTTACCGAATTAAAATATAAACCAGACGTTCCATCAATTAAGACAATTGAAACTGACAATACTTTTTCATATATTAATCCAGCCAGTGGATTAAATGATGATGCGTATAACAACACTGAAAATGGTTGTCCATTGTGTAAAAGTAAGGAAATCACACATAATAATGATGATGATGATATTAACATTAAAGATCTTGATGATAAGTTAAAATCATTAAAAATCAAATTATACAACAATGTATTGCCAAATGTTAAAAGTTCGTGTTTTTGGTGTACGTGTAGTTATGATACTCCGTTATGCGTGATTCCAAACGAAATAACAAATGATGAAATTATTGGTTACGGTTCTTTTTGCAGACCTGAATGTGCCGTTAGTTTTTTGTTTAAAGAAAATATTGACGATGCTTTAAAATTTGAACGATATCAGTTGTTAAATAGTATTTACAGTAAGGTATATAATTACACAAAAAATATCAAACCAGCGCCAGACCCATATTATTTACTTGATAAATTCTATGGTACAATGACTATTCAAGAATATAGGAAGATGTTGGGATCCCAACATTTATTATTAGTGATTGATAAACCAATGACAAGAACCTTACCTGAATTGCACGAAGACAATGATTGCTTTGTAAATGATTTATATGTATCAAAAAAAAACGAAAATACAAATCAAAATACGGGAAAATATAAAGTGAAACGCGAAAGTGAAAAGAAAACAGGTCCATCAAAGAAATCGTTGATTGAAGAACATTTTAAACTAAAATGATAATATAAATCTCATATTTCGAAAACCCCCGCAATGTTTGATTATGGCCTGTATCATTATTTTTATATTGATATAAAAATAATATGAGTCATTTATATATTAGGTATGACAGTAACTTGTTATTTAATGGGTGGGTTGGGTAATCAACTTTTTCAAATATTTACTACATTAGCATATGCATTTGAGTATAATTATAAAGTAGTATTTCCATATAACGATACAACACCCGGAAGTGTGTTAAGATATACATTTTGGAATAATTTGTTATACCCTCTTAGCATTTTTACTACTAAACATAAAACACATAACTTGACAAATGAAAATTTGATGGATTTCGAAGAAATATATAAAGAACCTTGTCATGAATATCAACAAATACCCAACTATATGAAAACCGATTTATTATTATACGGGTATTTCCAAAGTTATTTATATTTTGATAAACATTTTGCAACCATTTGCAAACTTTTACGTTTACAAAAACAAAAGGGGATTGTTTATGAAAAATATATTAACTATTTCTTAAATATGAATAATGAGATTTGTTCGATGCATTTTCGCATTGGTGATTATAAAAACATTCAGGATTGTCATCCATTGATGAATATTGATTATTATAAAAATGCAATTAAAGAAGTAGATGATAATCGCTCAGTGAGTAAGATTTTATATTTTTGCCAAGAGCAGGATAATGATACCGTATTATCAATGGTCGATGAATTACAATATTTATATCAACATATTGAATTTGTAAAAGTAGATGACCAAATCGAGGATTGGGAACAAATGTTATTAATGAGTTTATGCCATCATAACATTATTGCAAATAGTTCATTTAGCTGGTGGGGTGCATATTTTAATGAAACTAAAAATAAAATGGTATGTTATCCATCAAAATGGTTTGGTCCAAAATTAAGTGATAAAAATGTATCCTCAATGTTTCCAAATGATTGGTTAAAAATATATATTTAATACTATATAAAAATTGATTGTAATATTATAGTAATAATATTAACATTAATACTATGGAAATGATTGACCCGCTATTTAAACAGTTGCTACAAAATAACTCTTACGTCAAAGAATTGAAAAATGAAAATAAACGTCTTAAAAAAGAAAAAAAGGAATGGAAGAATAAGTATAATGGCATTATGAGTATATTACACGATTATCCGGGCATTATAAACAGACGAGAGAATGTAATGGGTTTAACAGATGATGACGATTCTGTAGATTTGAAAGCAAGTATTATTGATTTTACAAACAGTTTACAAATCATTAAAAGTGAAAATGATTCCGGTCCTGTTATTACGGGAAGTGAATTTAATAATGATTTAAACGATACGAATATTTTTATAAAACACAAAATAACGGCGGAAGGGAGCGAACCCGATTCCGACGACGAAACAATAGACCATATAATCGCGGGATATCCAGTTACGGATATAGTCGAAGATGATGTGGTCATCGAGCCCGATGCAGAGGCTGTTGTCGATGAGGAGGAAGAAGAGGAGGAAGTTGAAGAGGAGGAAGTTGAAGAGGAGGAAGTTGAAGAGGAGGAAGTTGAAGAGGAGGAAGTTGAAGAGGAGGAAGTTGAAGAGGAGGAAGTTGAAGAGGAGGAAGTTGAAGAGG
>Ga0209533_1000490_pt1 | contig 38344 bp, 28 predicted proteins | sample COG_04_FD_184748 | JGI IMG/M metagenome (GOLD analysis project Ga0209533, IMG submission 184748) | Pelagic Microbial community sample from North Sea - COGITO 998_met_04 (SPAdes) (version 2) | ecosystem: Environmental > Aquatic > Marine > Neritic zone/Coastal water | place: Helgoland, sampling...
CAAATACAGACGACCAAAGTTGTACCTATGATGTGTTTGGTTGTACCGACCAAAATGCAAACAACTACAACAACCTAGCAAATACAGACGACCAAAGTTGTACGTATGATGAGGGAGAATGTGGTTGTACGGATGCAAGTTTCGTTGAATACTATACCCAAGGGTTTAATGCAGAGTGCGACAATGGAACCTGTGAGGTACCTGTTCAATCGAATGGCATAACAAGCGACCATTTCAATACACCGTTAAACACGGCAATCAACTCTACAATTGGCTTTGATTTAAGCGCTATGTATATTCCTGAAGGAACGGTGGTAGGTGCTTTTTACGATTTGAATAACGATGGTCAAATTGGTGGAAATGCTGTACTTAGTTCAATGAACGAGATTTACTATGAATGTGTAGGTCTTTCTGATTACGAAAATAGCTTCTTTACACTAGCAATTTGGGGAGACGATCCCTTTTCTGATGACCTTGATGGAGTACCTAGCGGCTCAGAAGGTGTGCTTTTCGCCTTCTTACTTCCAAACCAATCTGTTGTAGCTTTTGATCTTTCTCCAGAAACATTTACTTTCGCTTCTAACGGACTATTAGCTCTAAGCTCAGTTAACTTAGAAGTAACCGTTTTTGGTTGTACAGATCCAACGGCATGTAATTTCAATAGTTTTGCAGAAGAAGAAGACGGTTCGTGTGAAGGAACCTATGGATGTATGGAAGAGATGTATGTAGATTACAACACTGAGGCCGCCTGTCATTCTGAAGATTTGTGTGCAGATACATGGCACGATCATTTAGTAGATATGGAAATTACACATGCAGATGTTTTAGCTACATTAGATTCTACATTATCGGCAAATAATGATTTGGAATATGCATTGGAAAATCAAATCGAATTTTCTGCAGCATTAGAAAATGAAATTCTAAGCCTTACAACCAGCCTTGAATTTGCAAACGCAACTATTGCAAATTTAACGATGCAACTAACTGATAATGATGCGACTATAAGTGAGTTGATTCTTTTAAACGAAGAATTGACGCAAGCAAACAACTCGTTGAATAATTTACTAGATCAAGCCAATACAGTTATAGGTTCTATGGAAGTTGGCATGGGAACTATGCAAGCAGAAATGAATACCACATTAGCTGAATTAGTAAGTGCTCAAGAAAATGAAAATGAGCTTTCTGAAATGGTTTCTGACATGACCGATCAAATGGTCAATGCGAACGAAACGATTGGTCAAATGACACAATCTATGGAAAGCTTAAACACGAGCAATCTAGAAATGCAAGCAGGAATGGTCTTACTAGAAAATACAAATCAAGAAATGACTATTGCGAACCAAAGCTTACAGATTCAAATTATTAACACCGAAGAAACTGTAATAACTATAACTTCTCAAATGGAAACAGTAGTTGCAGAAAATGAAGCCTTGTCTGCTCCTATTGAGATCGATTTAACTTCTGGATGGAATATTATTGGATACACACTCCGAAATCCACAAGACGTTGTTATTAGTTTTGAAACTGTAGAAGGAAACTTATCGGTAGTTAAAAACAACTCCGGGCAAGTATATTGGCCAGAGTTTGGTTACAATGGTATTGGTGATTTACTTCCTGGTTTAGGTTATCAAGTTTTAGTGTTTGAAAACCATCAAGACTTCTTCTTTGAAGATATGGGAGGATTGCGTACAAACATTAGCCCTACTGTTCCTCAATGGGCTATAGATATGGAAGTAGCCGTTCATCCGAATGACATTAGAACCTTAGTTCGAGTTGTAAATACATTAGGACAAGAAGTACAAGTAGAAAATGAATTTAAAGGCAGCCTATTGTACTACTTATACAACGATGGATCGGTAGAGAAAAAAGTGAAGTAAATTTTAAAGCAATTATAAGAACTAACCCCAACAGCATGAGGAATATAAACTCCTTTTGCTCTTGGGGTTTTTTAGTACCCTCTATTGTGTGTTTTAAAAAAGCATATTTCTTTGAACTAAGTAGCTTAGTCAATAAAGTACATTACTCCGCTATACGAAGTAGTTAAATCGTAAGTGAGGATGATGAGCTTCGCTTTGAAAAATTTACGTAAGTCTTATTTAGCATACACACATCAACTAGAAACAAGTGTAATTTAAGCTCGTTTTTAAACCAATTAAGGCTTTAAAATTCAAATCAACTACATATTTAAGTACCCTCAATAAAAGCTAGGTACAGCGCCTAAAAAGCAGTGCAACCCTTTTGCTTTAAAACTAAAAATGGCTGTAAGAAATACTGCTCTTAAAAAAGCGATTTTAACAAGGAGCCTATACAGTTAGAATCTGTAAAGACTTTAGTAAACGTTATACGCCTGCTGTTTGAAAAGAGTGCTACGAATAGATTAATTTAAACTAGAATCCAACAGTCCTATTCTGTAATTAGGCTTGTGCAGAAAGAAAAATTTGTGATTTCTTGAGTCGTTTTAATTTGATAGCCTCTCGAAAAATTAGGCTTCCAATTCCATTAAAATTGTATTCTGGTAGTTAGGTACTCCTATCGGAATCTTCTACAATAAGGAGTGGTACAATCACTTCTATTAGTATAAAACAAACAAGTACTGTTGTGTGTGTTGGCTGAAAAATCTTAATTCAAAGCTAGTGAATCAATAAAACCCGAATGGAACCCAAGCTGGACTAACAAGAATAAATGCTAAAAAAAGGTAGGTAAATTTAAAAGACTTATAAAAATGGGAAAGCGACGAATAAGAGCTCCATTTTATTGATGATTGATGAAAAGTAAGTGTATTAATATTGAAGAATACAGCTACCTGATGTTTTAACTTGGTAGCCTTGTCCGGGCTGCATAGCTCCTATTCCGTTAAATCCCCACTCTGGTAAATAAGCAGTACCGAGATAGTCTTTAACAATAACTATAAAATTAGCTGTTACCAGAGGTTCAAACAGATCGTCAAGCAAGTAGGGTTCTAAATTGAGGTAGCCAATTAAGTTCCATCCGTTTACCAAACTTATAGGGTTTTCCTCGGGCTGCGAGTAGGTCCCAATCAGTGTAATCGAAGTTGATGCATTCATTTTAAGGTAATATCCTTGACCAATTTGTAGGTCTCCAATACCGTTAAAACCCCACTGAGGAAGGTATGCATTACCTAGGTAGTCTTTTGCTATGTCTAAGCCATCTACAATTGGGTTTAGTATGGCATCCATTGCGATATCTTCTGGAGTAATGTACGTGGATATTATACTCCAACCAGCTGGTATAGCAACAAGTTGCTGCTCTTGTGTTGTGCTACTACACATAGGGTAAGGACAATCTGAACCTTGTGTGCTTGTACTATTGTCCGTACAGTTAATAAGTGCATTTACCCATTCATCCTGATTGAGTTTGTAGGCGTACGAATCTGTATACTCCCAAAGTAATCCAGTACCGTCAGAATTAACATCTCCAAAGGTTTCAATTAGTTGATTCTGCTCAAACAGTTCTATGGCATCGTCTCCGTTTTGACCGATAGCGGTATTGGCCAAAAGTACATGTTCAAAATTACCAAAGCAGTCTGCAAAATAAGAGGCCATTGCTTCTGGAGATCGAGCGAGTAATATATCGTCTCCTGCGTTTACAGAAATCGACTCAAACGTATATTCTTGACCATCTGAACCACCTCCATTGTTGGCAACTCCTATTCCAAAAATACTTAAATCGTTAATATCTTGGAGTGCCTTTAAATGCAGTGCTTTACCGTCTGTACCAGCCGATGGCACATCCAAATCTAAAACGCCTTGTAAACTGAGCGCATTTGTACTAAAAAACGGGTAGGTACAGCTCAAATCATCTGCCGTTGCATCAGACGAATAGTTTAAGGCAAGAGGATCCGTACAACCAAATATTTCTTGCTCATCACAAATATTGTTTTGATTTACATCATTTAAACAGTTAGAAAAACAATCGAGGAAGTTTGGAGGATAAATACAGCTGCCGTCGTTAAGCGTAGCGTCTTGATCAAAGTTACAAGCAGTTTCGTCTGAGCAACCCGGAGTTTGATTACAGGGATCTATATAGGTATTGGTAACTGTGTTAATGCAATTAAAATAACTATCCCATAGCAAAGCTACATATTCTGGATGATCTATAAATGGATTTCTGTTGTTTTGAACGCCATAAATATAACTGTTTCTATTTTGCTCAAATTCATCAACCGGATCTTGTAAATGCCACAACAACAAGGTTCTAATGTTTCCAATTTCAGGATTAGGATAGGTATCAACCTCTTCGATAATTGTTAAATCTGGTTCACCTTCATCTCCTTCGTATCGCAGGTCCATGTAAAATAAAATACGTGCGATATCTCCTTTTACATGATCGGCTGGCTCCCAAGTATTAGTCGTGTAATTACAACTAACTGCTTCGTTGTGTTGTTGTCCACCTTCATCAAAACTTTTGTTTCCTTTTGATGCATTTACACTCATATCGCAGGGCTTCAAATTATGAAGATCGGAATAAGCAGGATTTGATCCAAAAACGCCATCTGGGCTAAAATCACCTAGTGATTTTGCCCAAACGTGTTCTCGGTTCCAAAAATCTGACTGCGAATTACTCGCAAAATCATCTTTTGGAATACTATTTTGTTTATAAATTAAAACGACATTATTTGAATTGCTTGGATCTTCATCTGAATTTTTTAGATGCAGTTTACAGGCATTATAAGAAACCGTATTGTGGTCTTTTATTAAATTGTGCAAAGAACTTCTAAGCAAAGCATTAGAATTCGTATTTACGTTCTGATAATAATTTTGAGCGATGATGCTACAAGGGATTACTAAAAGCAATAATAAACAGAATTTTTTCATTCAATCCAGGGGTTTAAAAATCGTTTATTTAAAGTGTCAAATAAGGGGGTGAAATTTACTTGATAAACTTCTCTACAGATCCATCACTGAATATTTTGAAAAGAAGAATACCTTGAGCCTCATTTGAGTTTACGCTCACTTCTTTCCCCAGTACATCTATTACTTTAACAAGAGTCTTTGGAGACGTATTCAAAGCAGTGTTAGAAGGACTATTTTGGATGGAAGAAACAACGTTAATTTCATTTATTTGATACGAAGAAGCACCTTGCGACCAGGCTAATACCTTTACATCACGAATCTCGTTGGCATCCCAAACATAGAAAGATACTTCTTCAGAATCTGTTAAACCATCTTTAGACAATGTAGTAAGATCGTCTCCCCAAACGGTAAGAACAGTTACTGGGCTGGTATAAACAGCCGAACCAACAAGCTTACCTGTTTGGTCGTACGCAGCAATTTCTGAGCCTGCTGATGGGCGTAAATCCCATGAAGAATCTTGGATCACAATAGTCATGTTATTATCTGTAGGTACTGCAGTTTCAAAACGACTTACACGATTTTCAATCACGTCTAACGAGGCAAATCTGTACGATTCTTCGTTTGATAAATATTGGATTACATCTTCAGTTAAAACCTTTATCTGATATCCTTCTCCAGCTTTCATATCGCCAATTCCGTTAAAATCCCATTCTGGCAAGTAAGCACTTCCTAAATAATCTTTGGCTATAATTAAGTTACCAGTACTATTAATCGTTGCAAAAACTGATTGAGCATTTGCAGGCTCAGTTCTTAAATAACCAATCATGTTCCAACCAGCAGTTATGGCTATTGGGTTGTTTTCTGGAACGGCGTAGCTTCCTAAAAGCTCTAGAGCAGTAGCCGAGGTTGTTTTTACTTGATATGCTTGACCTACTGTTAAATCTCCAATTCCATTGAAGTCCCATTCTGGAAGGTATGCACTACCTAAATAGTCTTTAGCAATAACTATATCTGCTACAATAGGTGCTAAAACAGAAATTACATTTGCATCTGCAGGAATGATGTAAGTCGAGAAAATAGACCATCCTAAAGGTATGTCTATCAATTGAGAAGTAGGATCTGAAGAGCTTGTTCCGCATATAGGATAAATACAGTCAGAAGTAGTTGTTGTTTCAGAACCATCCGTACAATTAACTGTACCATAAGTCCAAGCAGTGTCTACTTTATAAGCCCAAGAATCTAAATATTCCCAAGCCTGGTCTGTACCATCGGTAGTAAGATCTCCAAATATTTCAATAGAAACACCCATTTCAAACAACTCAATCGCATCGTCTCCATTTTGACCAATAGCAGAATTTGCAAGCATCACATGCTCAAAGCTCCCAAAACAATCTGCAAAATAAGAGGCCATTGCCTCTGGCGTTCTAGCTAAAAGAATGTTGTCTCCTGCGGATACAGCAATAGATTCAAACGTATATTCTTGACCGTCTGATCCACCACCATTATTAGCTACACCAACACCAAATATACTTAAGTCAGCAATGTCTTCTAAAGCGATAAAGTGGATTGCTTTCCCATCATTAGCAGGTAAACTTATATCTAATACACCTTGCAATGCTAGTGCATTTGTCAAATCACTTAAGTCGTAAAAACACGATTCGTCGTTTACGTTTGCTCCTGCATCAAAATTTAGAGCCAAACTATCTGTACAACCGATGTATTCGCAACACAACTCGCAAGCTGTATTTGCATTTTCATTGTAGTTATCTGCACTCCAACTCATACAACCTTCAATTACTGGCTCACAAGAACCGTCGTCTTCTGTTGCATTGGCATTAAAGTTATAAGCAGTTTCGTCTGTACAACCCAGTACACTAGACAACTCTAAATGAGTTCCTAAGTAAGCCCAGTCATTTTGATCAAATACAAGCCATTCGCTATCCTCTGCGTTTGTTCCTGCAGAAACGGTCCAATCTAAATTACCTGCTGTAACAGAAAACTTACGAACTAAAGTATGGTCTTTTGTAGCATTGGGTACTCCTGCAACAGCCCAAGCTGTACCAGGGTCTCCGTTAAAGTCTCCAATAAAGTCTAATACTTGGTAATTGGAGTCTGTTCCAAAAACAAGTGCAAAACCATCGTCTCCGTTACTTAAATAAGAATAGGTTTGATCGGATTCCTCTAAAATAATAGGATCCGAACTCGGGTGTGCAATTACGTAAACTTCGCCAGGAGCTAGAGTAGCTCCTTCAGTAAAGGTGTTCCAATATTCGTAAGCACCAACTGTAGTTGGAGCGTTTGAAACATTTGCAAAAGCGTAATTTGATAAGTATACAATCGAATCTGTTGGATTGTATATTTCAATGTATTTATTGTTTGAGCTTCCTTCTGCATATTCCGAAAAGAATAAAGGACTTGCCTCTCCAAGTACAACTGGATATTCACATGTTCCGTCTTCTAAATCTGCATTTACATTGTAATTTGTTGCGGTAGTATCGGTACATCCAGATGTGGTGTAAACACAAGATGCATCATCTAATGTTGCATCTGCATTGTAATTGGTTGCAGTAGTATCCATACAGCCTTCTACATCTACAACATCAAATGTACAAGAACCATCGTCTTCTGTTGCTTCTGCATTGTAATTATTGGCCAATAGATCTGTACATCCAGCAACAGATACCATCTCTAAATGAGTCCCTAAGTAAGTCCAGTCATTTTGATCAAATACAAGCCATTCGCTATCCTCTGCACTTGTTCCTGCAGAAACGGCCCAATCTAAATTACCTGCTGTAACAGAAAACTTACGAACTAAGGTATGGTCTTTTGTAGCACTAGGCACTCCTGCAACAGCCCAAGCTGTACCAGGGTCTCCGTTAAAGTCTCCAATAAAGTCTAAAATTGTGTACGAATCCTCTGTTCCGAAAACAAGTGCAAAACCATCGTCTCCGTTACTTAAATAAGAATAGGTTTGATCGGCCATCTCTAAAATAATAGGATCTGAACTTGGGTGTGCAATTACGTAAACTTCGCCAGGAGCTAGAGTAGCTCCTTCAGTAAAGGTGTTCCAATATTCGTAAGCACCAACTGTAGTTGGAGCGTTTGAAACATTTGCAAAAGCGTAATTTGATAAGTATACAATCGAATCTGTTGGATTGTATATTTCAATGTATTTATTGTTTGAGCTTCCTTCTGCATATTCCGAAAAGAATAAAGGACTTGCCTCTCCAAGTACAACTGGATATTCACATGTTCCGTCTTCTAAATCTGCATTTACATTGTAATTTGTTGCGGTAGTATCGGTACATCCAGATGTGGTGTAAACACAAGATGCATCATCTAATGTTGCATCTGCATTGTAATTGGTTGCAGTAGTATCCATACAGCCTTCTACATCTACAACATCAAATGTACAAGAACCATCGTCTTCTGTTGCTTCTGCATTGTAATTATTGGCCAATAGATCTGTACATCCAGCAACAGATACCATCTCTAAATGAGTCCCTAAGTAAGTCCAGTCATTTTGATCAAATACAAGCCATTCGCTATCCTCTGCACTTGTTCCTGCAGAAACGGCCCAATCTAAATTACCTGCTGTAACAGAAAACTTACGAACTAAGGTATGGTCTTTTGTAGCACTAGGCACTCCTGCAACAGCCCAAGCTGTACCAGGGTCTCCGTTAAAGTCTCCAATAAAGTCTAAAATTGTGTACGAATCCTCTGTTCCGAAAACAAGTGCAAAACCATCGTCTCCGTTACTTAAATAAGAATAGGTTTGATCGGCCATCTCTAAAATAATAGGATCTGAACTTGGGTGTGCAATTACGTAAACTTCGCCAGGAGCTAAAGTAGCTCCCTCAGTAAAGGTGTTCCAATATTCGTAAACACCAACTGTAGTTGGAGCGTTTGAAACATTGGCAAAAGCATACATAGAAAGATCTGCCGTATCGCTAGTGGCATTGTAAATCTCGATATACTTGTTGTTGCTTGAACCTTCTGCATATTCCGAAAAGAAAAGAGAGTTCACATCTTGAGCCTGTATTGCACTAAAGAATAAGCAGGTAAGACAAGAAAGAAAAGTGGTCATTTTCATAGTGAGGGGATAGTTTGTTTTGTTTAACAAAATTATTAAAAATAATAATAATGCTTGCAATTTATCTGTTCTAAATATTTGATATTTATCAACATATGAACAAGACCAGCCTCTATAATGATTGAGGGAATATTTTATGTAAATTTCTGATGAATAGACTCTTAAATCTAGTTGAGATAAATGACAAGTGGTTGTAATAAAAAACCAAAAGACATCGAGCCAAATTAATACGTAATTTTGCATAACTATATTTCGTGATAGTTATTCGTTTTTGTACATTTGAAATCAAAATAAATAAAAACAAGAAAAGGACTCACCTACACTTGTACGAGCTCGATATGGCAGACACGAAACAATTAAACCTATTAGAATTAGATCGAATTATTGAGATGGCCTGGGAAGACCGTACGCCATTTGAAGCAATTTTAATTCAATTTGGATTAGCCGAAAAAGATGTAATTAAAGTAATGCGTGGCAACCTAAAAGAATCTAGTTTTAAGCGATGGAGAAAAAGAGTTCACAGTGGAGTTAGTCAAAAGCATCTGTTTAAGAGGAGTTCAGATATTTCCAGATTTAAATGTACCCGACAAAGAGCTATATCGGGGAATAAGATAAGCAAACGATAAATGGAATTGTTTGCAAACCTAGACACTCTATTCCCATTAACCTATTTGGAAATTAAGCAACGTGTTCGAGCAGTCGAACCTGTAAAATACGCAAGTACACGCAATTACATTAATGGCTCTGTAAGCTATTTATCCCCTTACATTTCTAGAGGTATTATCTCTACTAAATTTATATTAAATGAGGTTTTGGATAAGGGATACAAACCAGCACAAATTGAAAAGTTTATTCAGGAATTAGCATGGAGAGATTATTGGCAACAAATTTGGATTGCCAAAGGAGAGGATATAAATCAGGATTTGAAACACCCACAAACACCTGTTACAAACCACGCGATACCTTTAGCAGTTGCAGAGGCCAAAACAGGAATTGAAGCCATTGACAAAGGCATTGAGGCGTTTTACAAAACTGGGTACCTTCACAATCACTTAAGAATGTACATTGCCTCTATTACTTGTAATGTAGCACAAAGTCATTGGAAAGTTCCAGCAAAATGGATGTACTACCATTTACTTGATGCCGATTGGGCGAGTAATGCATTAAGTTGGCAATGGGTAGCTGGGTCAAATGCCAACAAAAAATATGTTGCCAATCAAGACAATGTAAATAAGTACTGTTTTTCGCAACAAAAAGAAACTTTTTTAGACGTGCCATACGAAGCATTTGCTTCTATGTCGATTCCTGAAATCTTGCAAACCACAAAAAACATAACATTAACCACCCCTTTACCAAAACAAATAACATTAGAAATAACAGAAAATCTTCCAACACTCCTTTATAACTTTTACAATTTAGATCCAATCTGGAAAAAAGAACTTTCGGCAAATAGAATTTTAATATTAGAACCTTCCCAATTTCAAAAACATCCAGTTTCGCAAAAAACCATTGACTTTACCCTAAACATTGCCAAAGAAAATATTTCGAATATTCAAGTGTATGTTGGAGAGTTTGCCGAATTAACTGCCGCCTATAATTTAAATGAAATCTTTTACAAAGAACACCCGCTTAACAAACATTACCATGGCACTGAAGAGCCTAGAGAATGGATGTTTAATGTAAAAGGCTATTATCCTTCTTTCTTTTCTTATTGGAAAAAATGCAAAAAAGAACTTTCCTTTTGAAAAAGAAAGCTCTAAATATTGTTTGGTTAAAACGTGATATTCGCTCGCAAGACCAGGAGCCTTTGCTTAAAGCTGAACGTGCAGGAATACCCTATATAATTGTATACCTATTCGAACCAACGTTTATGGAATATGCAGATACGAGCATTAGGCATTTGCAATTTGTGTATCATTCCATTTCGGCATTAAATAAAACGCTCGCCCCTTTTAAAAGAAGGGTAGATGTGTTTTACGAAGAGGCTTCTAAAGTGTTTACATATCTAAAGGAGTGCTTTGAGATTAATAGCATTTTTAGTTACCGCGAGAGTGGTACACATAGTACCTGGTTGCGCGACAAAAAAATGACTGTCTTTTGTTTAAAGAATAAAATAGACTGGCAAGAGTCTCAGCGAGATGGCATACTAAGGGGCATTAAAAACAGAAACTCTTGGAACAAACAATGGCATACAGCAATGCATCAACCTCTAATACAAAACCACTATACTGAGAGTCAAGAAAAACAAATAGAGCACACTTTTTTACTACCTGAAAGCCTAAAAGCTCAGCTACAAGAATACCCAAAACAGTATCAGCCAGCTGGAGAACAAAATGCTTGGCGGTACTTAAAATCTTTTGCAGAGCAAAGAGGGTTTAATTACCAGAAACACATTTCAAAGCCAAGCTTAAGCAGAAAGTCGTGTAGTAGATTATCGCCCTATTTAGCCTGGGGAAATTTAAGCATAAAACAAGCCTTTCAATTTATTGGCACTCATCCAAACGGAACGAACAATAGCAGAGCTTTTTCTGCAATGCTTACCCGCTTGCATTGGCATTGTCATTTTATTCAAAAATTTGAAGTAGAATGCAGTTACGAAACCGATTGCATTAACAAAGGCTATGAATTATTACCGCATCAAAAAAATGATGTTTTTATAAATGCCTGGAAAACAGGAAAAACAGGCTACCCACTGATAGATGCTTGTATGCGAGCTGTAGAAAAAACAGGGTGGATTAATTTTAGAATGCGTGCCATGCTTGTATCGTTTTTAACCCTTAATCTCGATCAGGATTGGCGCCAAGGAACCTACCACCTAGCCAAACAATTTTTAGATTATGAACCTGGCATTCATTACCCACAATTTCAAATGCAAGCAGGCACAACAGGCATTAACACCGTGCGCTTGTACAATCCTGTAAAAAACTCTCAGGAACACGACCCAGATGGATTGTTTATAAAAAAATGGCTGCCAGAACTTAGCCAAGTTCCTTTAGCTCATATTCACGAGCCCTGGAAAATGACTGCTCTGGATCAGCTCTTTTGTGAAGTAATTATTGGTAAAGATTACCCCCTTCCTATTGTGGACTTAAAAGAAAGTTCGGGAAGTGCTAGAGATAAAATTTGGGCACATAAAAAACACCCAGCCGTACAAAAAGAAAATAAGCGTTTACTACAAACACATGTTAACACTAGACGATGAAAAAACAACACCTTCCTCAAAAATTATGTGTAGTTTGCAGTCGTGCTTTCGCTTGGCGCAAAAAATGGGAAAAGAACTGGAATGAAGTTAAATATTGTAGCGAACGCTGTAGAAGAAACAAATGAAACAAGTCAATCTCGTATTCCCAAATCAACTATTTAAAGAGTCTCCACTTTTTGATATTAAGGCCCCTATTTATATTGTCGAAGAGTTTCTATTTTTCAAACAATATCCGTTTCACAAGCAAAAAATAGCTTTCCACAGAGCTACAATGAAAAAGTATGCCGATTACCTTAAAAAAGATAAAAAATTTGAGATACACTATATTGAAGCTACTAAGGATATTTCTGACATCAGACTATTGATACCCGAATTAAAAAAACAAGGAATTGATCAGATCAATTACATTGATCCAGTAGACAATTGGCTTCAAAAAAGACTCCACAAAGGTTTTGATGAAAACGGACTAAAATCGACGCAACACAACTCCCCTTTATTTTTAAATTCAAAAGAAGACCTTAGTTCGTTTTTTAGAGCTGATAAAAAAAAGTACCACCAAACTACCTTTTATACAGAACAGCGTAAAAAAAGAAATATTTTGATGGAATCTGATGGGAAACCAACGGGTGGAAAATGGACTTTCGATAGTGAAAATAGAAAGAAATATCCGGCAAAAAAAACACCCCCTTCAATTCAATTTCCCAAGGCAGACTCTTACTATGAAGAAGCAAAAATCTACGTATCAAATCACTTCTCTAATCATCTTGGAAGCCTAACGGAACACCCCTTATATCCTAGTAATTACGAATCGACAAAATTGTGGCTGAATCAGTTTTTCGAACATCGATTTAGTGAATTTGGAGTTTATGAAGATGCCATTGTAGAAGACAACTCTATACTAAATCATAGTGTATTAACTCCGATGCTTAACGTTGGCTTACTAACACCAAAAGAAATTATTGAGGATTGCTTACGCTATGCCAAAAACAACGAAATACCTCTTAACTCTACCGAAGGATTTGTTAGGCAAATAATTGGGTGGAGAGAATTTATTAGAGGAATTTACGAATGCCGCGGAAGTGAAGAACGCACAACCAACTTTTGGAAATTTAAAAAGAAAATACCCCCGTCTTTTTACGACGGAACAACAGGCATCCCTCCCATTGATTTAACGATTAAAAAAGTATTAAAAACAGGTTACTGCAATCATATAGAGCGCTTAATGGTTTTAGGTAATTTTATGATGCTGTGTGAGTTTGATCCGGACGAAGTTTACCGTTGGTTTATGGAGCTATTTATAGACTCCTACGATTGGGTTATGGTGACTAATATATATGGAATGAGCCAATTTGCAGATGGTGGCTTAATGGCCACTAAGCCCTATATTAGCGGCAGCAACTATCTCATGAAAATGAGCAACTATAAAAAAGGAGAGTGGCAGACTGTTTGGGACGGTTTGTTCTGGCGATTTATGCACGTACATCGTGATTTTTTCCTCTCGAACCCTAGACTGGGCATGCTGGTGCGGATGTTTGATAAAATGCCCATTGAAAAGCAGCAAAAACACCTAGAAAATGGAACAAATTATTTAGCATCACTAAAACACCAATAACGAGTAGGTTATGAAAAAAAAAGAATGTATAATTCACATTATTGGTGCTGGGATAAGTGGACTTGTAGCTGCAAAAGTTTTAGAAGACCATGGGTACAGTTCTGTGATTATAGAAGCAACCGATAGAGTTGGTGGTAGAGTGAAAACCGATCGTATAAATGGATTTCAAGTAGATCATGGATTTCAAGTACTCTTAACTGGCTACCCGGCAGCTCAGAAATACCTCAATTACGAAGCATTAGAACTACAAAAAATAATACCAGGCGCCTGTATTTTCAAAAATGGGAAACAAAAGAGATTAGGAGATCCTCTAAGAGCGCCATCTTTGTTATTACCCACATTATTTTCTGATATCGGAACTGTTTCTGATAAATTTAAAATCTTAAAACTGAACCTAAAGTTAAAATTTAAAAAAACCAGCGAAATATTTGCTGAAAAAGAACAAACTACAATCTCCTATTTGCAGGATTTCGGTTTTTCCAACAGTATCATTAATGATTTTTTCAAACCTTTTTTTAGTGGGATTTTTCTCGAAACAAAATTGGAGACTTCCAGTAGAATGTTTGAGTTTGTTTATAAAATGTTTGGAGATGGATATGCAAGCATACCAAAAAACGGAATGGAAGCTATACCTAAACAAATCAAACAGAGTTTAAAAAAAACGAATTTCAAATTTAACTCCAAAGTAGCTTCTATCGAAGATGGACAAATATTTCTTGAGGATAATTCAATAATAAATTCTGATTATACCATACTAGCAACAGAAGTAAATCAATTAGTTGCGGGCATAAAGAAAAAGAAGCCAATCGAATGGAGGTCTTGTAAAACACTCTATTTTGAAGCTGATGTGCGACATATTCGCACAGAACTAATTGGGCTTATCCAAAAAAATGACAGCTTAGTAAACAACATTTTCTACCATACGAGCTTAACATCTACTACAAAAGAGAATGTAGAATTACTCTCGGTTACGGTAATAGATTCTCAGAATCTTTCCGATCTAATTCTTATAGAACAGGTTAAAATAGAATTACAAGAACTGTGTGGGATTGACTCCCTTATATTTATAAAACAATACACCTTACCCAAAGCACTCCCGAAATTAAAAAACCTGAAAGATGAAATACTTCCATCTGAGACACGCCTAACAAAAAACCTATTTTTGGCCGGAGACAACCAATTAAATGGGTCTTTGAATGCAGCAATGATTTCTGGTGAAAGAGCGGCACTTGGTGTTATCGAATCACTTTTAAAAGAAGACTAAGAGTATTTACTCAAAAAACTGGAATACAGTTCTTTATATCGAATAAAAAATCAACACACACTCCGTATTATCTGTTCTTACTATTTAGTGCTAAACCCATCCAGCAGCATAAGTAATTAACTTTTAAATAGTGCTAAGAGTCTACAAACGCCTATTTATCGGAATTCCAATAATGAACGAATAGAAAAGATAAAGAACAGCTGAGGGTAAATTCAAAAATCTGTAGTAACTTAAAATTAGTATATTTACAAGTTATGTAACCCCCCCTAGTTTAAATTCGATACAACAAAATGATTTTATTTAAAAAACTCAATTTCAGTAAGGCGCCCATAGGCTTAAGTTTAAGCTCTCCCACACTGCTAATTTTATTCATTTTACTTTTTTCTACTAAAGCTCAGCAAGTACAGGCACAAATAGTAGACGCCCAAAGAACGGGGTTTACCTGGGTATCTGCAGAAGACGTAACAGACAAGAGTTATGGAGCAGGCTACTCTATGTATACTGCTGCTTGGCCAATCTTTAAAAATTACCCTGGAGCACAAGATTTCCAGATGGGCTTAGGAAGTTGTTGGCTAACCACCCAAAGAACAGGAACAGAGCCCGAACAATTTTACACGACCATAGAAGGTGGAATAGGCTGGTGGCATGACACTCGTTTTGGAACAAAAATTCCCAAATACATTATGGGAGGTGTTTCGTACAACTTTCATGCATGGGCAAATGGTCCAGGAGCAGGCAGAAGTAATATGTTGTCTAATGGACAAAGAGACTGGAGCACTCCTGGTGGTAAGTATGGTGTTGCTCAACTGTCGAATAAATTACTTTGGGCTCCAGATGGATTAAACCTCGCTCAAAGTTTAAATGGCGAAATGCTTGGATACGGATACAGTCCACTCCCACTTACAGAACCAATGGATCAAACAAATGGTGTGGACATATCAACAGGAAATCAGTGCTGGACGCTATTCTTGAATTCTACCAACTTTAAAGGTCCCGCAAGTTTCTTTTTACCAACCTTCTGGACTGAACCTGTTTTAACAGACCCATCTTTAGAAGGTTTATTTTTAGATTCCAGACCTTCAGACCCTAATATAGGACCCGGTATAGAGCATGCAGGCTCACCAGCGTTAATTTCTCAAGACAACCAAGGAAATTCTTATGCGAAGCTAGAAAGGCTTCAATTTCCTGTTAGCAATGAAGATAATTCCATGATTTTAAACCAAATCTCCGTTTACAATAAAAACGCACTTTGGGACGCTGTAGAATCTTGGTTTAATGGAGGAGAAACTGTTGAACCTGGAATTAATTCTGTTGGAACTTACGGAGTTTCTTTTACCAATAATGGAGGCGCCATGATGGGCGAAATTTCAGAAAATGGTGCAAACGGACTAGACCATCCTATTGAGTTGAATTACATGGATAATATTCAGCAAAACGAAACCATTATGGGTTACGAATACGACCTTGATATGGTTGATGAAGTAGATGATAACTTTTTACTGCCAGAGTACTTTAAACTTAATTCAGAGGACCAATGGGAAGCTGTTTCTCAAGAAGCTGTTCCAGCATCAACCAACCTAATAAACGCAGTAGTACCCTCAACACCTAGAAGCGAGATTCCTTATGTAACTCCATTAGATCCGGATTGTCAATGGCAAGATCCAAACGGGCCATGGAGTAGCCCCGGCCCAGCCGCAGGGCCTTTTTACGCCGATATGGGCGACGGCTCTACCCTTACCTACTACTGGTATCGCTTTATTGATCAACCATCGATTATTAACGCCAATCTTTCCGAAGAGATGCGCGCTGTTTTACAAACTAGAGTCGAACTTCTTCATTCAAATTGGAGTCATACAGATGAGTATATGGCAGACCCAATAATTGGAGAAATTGCAACAATTGATCCCCAAGGAATTGTTACTCCTCCAGCAGGGTTAGAAATTGGATATGTTCCAATTGTAACGAAACAAGCAAAAACAGAGCCCAAATTGCGCGTTTTTGTGTTGGCAGGTCAGTCCAACATGGAAGGATTTGGAACAGTTGAAGACGCAGAGAACGACCCGGGAAGTTTAATTGATGTAATCGATAATGATGTCGATGGAAATTGGTCGGAAATTGGCACCGCAGGAAATTGGACTTCATTAGAAGGCGCTTCTTTGTATTTTGCTAATAATGGAGACACAATAAGAACTAATGTAACCGTAGGTCAAGGAAACAATCCGAATTTAATTGGAGCAGAATTAATGTTTGCTCACCAATTAGACAACTACTTTGAGGACCCTGTTTTGATCATCAAAACAGCATGGGGTGGAAAAAACCTGGCAGTAGATTTTCGGCCTCCATCTGCTGGAGGAGAAACTGGAGCCTTTTACAATGAAATGATTAAAACTGTTCAAGACGTTACGCAAAACTTAGAAAATGAATTTCCGTACCTGAACACAAACGAATTTGAAATTTCTGGTTTTGCTTGGTTTCAAGGATGGAACGACGGTGCATCCGATAGCTTTTTGAATGAATACGAAAGCAATTTACGACATTTAGTAAACGATGTTAGAATGGATTTAGGCCAAGCTGAACTACCCGTAGTTATTGCTAACTCTGGGCATGGTGGGTTTGAGGCCCTGAGCGACCAGTGGGTACAAAGCATGCAAAACATAATTGCTGTGGCTCAGGAAAATGTAGGATGTGACGACACCGAATACGGCGGAAAAGTTGGCTTTGTAGAAACCAAACAGTACTACCTTAATTTATCTGTTTCACCAGAAAACGCAATTTATCATTACAATAACAATGCACTTTCCTATTTAAATATTGGAAAAGCTATGGGTAATGAAATGATTTCGACACTGAACGATATGGCTTATTGCTACAACGATTGTGGCGATCAAGTTGCTCCGGGTATTCTATCTATAGGAAATAGAGTATGGAATGATTATGATATGGATGGAATTAACGACCCGAATGAGCCAGGAATTCCTGGGGTTTCTTTAGCCATTTGGAGCGATACAGACGGAGATAACATACCGGATTGGCAAGGGTTTGGTGGTATTCGAGTAACCGACCAGGAGGGGTATTATAATTTTTCAGGTTTACAAGAAGGTAATTATTCAGTTTTTGTGTGGAGTGTAAATAATTGGGATTCTGGGGAACCATTAGAGGGATTCCAGTCGTCTAATGGTTTTGTATCGAATGCAAACAACGATATTGATTTAGATAATAATGGATTCGGATATCCTTTTTCTGATATTATGGCTGGTATTGTTACCCTTACCTCCGATCAGGAACCTTTAAACGATGGTGATGATTTTAATTGCTATTTTGATTACGATGCGAGTGGAAATAATACTGTTGATTTCGGATTCTTTAATCCAAATGCAGCAGGCTGCACAGACAGCTCAGCAAACAATTACAATGCTTCTGCAGCTACAGATGATGGCACGTGCCAATACGAATACTCCGACCCGAGTTGTCAAACAATTGATATACCCTCAGGGTGGTCTATGTTCTCCACCTATATGAGCGCAGATGACATGGCGGTAAATGAGGTTTTATCTACAATTGTTGACGACCTAATAATCGTAAAAGACTTTTTGGGAAATGCTTATTTGCCCGATTTCTTTTTTAATGGGATTGGAAACATGCAGGAAGGTCAAGGATACCAAGTAAAAGTCTTAAATGCCACTTCTGTTGAAATCTGCGGCTCCTATTTAGCTCCCCAAGAACATCCTATAAACGTACCAGAGGGCTGGAGTATGATTGCATACTTAAGAACCGAACCTTCGGCTATTAATGCCGTATTAGAAAACATGACCACTTCAGCAAACTTAGTAATTGCAAAAGATTATTTAGGCAATGTATACTTACCACTTTGGAACTTTAACGGCATTGGCAACATGCTTTCTGGGCAAGGATACAGGCTAAAGGTTACGACAGAAGATGTACTCGAGTACTTACCTAACAATGAAGAGTATTAAATAGAATAAAGTCTAAACAAAAGACTCCTTCACAAAGATAATTACTGTGTGAAACAAATTTACTTGGGTATAAGTAATTGGCTTTGCTTTATAACGGTTTATTATTTGATTTGTAAAACAACAAACACATACCATTGTGTTCGCAATTTTACTTTAGAATACATTTGTAATTAGTTTTATAAAACATATTGCATTAAAATACACACACTTGATGTTAACAGTTATTCCTACAAAAAAAAGTTAATCTAAACAAAGTAGAAAGCTATTGTGCCGAAATACAATTAGAGTGCTAAACGCAATAAATTTAACGCTAAAATCTCGCTTCTTAATTTCTACTAAATTTGTTTTTATGAGTAGCGCTTATAATCAACATGAGCTTCCTTAAACAAAGGAAGATTTTATAAAGCCAACAGTATTCATGTTCTACAATTCAATAAAAGTAAAGTGGGCAGTAATTAGAAAGACCAAAATAAGTTAAATTATAATTGGTAAAGCAACTAAGATTTAACTTGACAAACTACTTAAAAGAAAATTGGTTTTAGGAAAAGAAACTGCTTAAAATCAGATGTTAAATTAGAAGAGCATTGACCTACAATAAAATTATTGGGCTCTACTACTCTTTGTGTTCAGCAAGTTGTGTATCAACATGTTCTAACAAATCGCCTGGCTGGCAATGCAAAACATTGCAAATAGAATTTAGGGTAGAAAACCGTATTGCTTTAGCTTTACCTTTTTTTAATATTGACAAATTAGACATAGTAATACCAACTTTAACAGAAAGCTCTGTTAAACTCATTTTTCGCTTTGCTAACATTACATCTAAATTGACAATGATCATGATTAAATGATTAATTTAAGATCTTCTTTTAATAGTATACCATGCGAAAACACATGAGCCAGTACAAAAAATACAGACCCGAGAAACAGAAGGCTAACTGATGGAAAATCAAGCACAACATTAATATAATTAATACTTGGCAAGTTGGTAAATCGAAAAGGGACTAGAATGAATGTAGAACCAAATTCAATGATCCAGAGCAAGAAAAGTAAATAAGACAACTGTCTTAAATAATTTATTGTTTCCAATACAAAATAATTACTGGAAGCAATTTGCTTTATAAACTTTTTAAAACAATTCGTAATTAACACAAAACACAATAAGGTAAGTAATGAGCTAAATAAAATCAATACTCGATCGAAGGGAGGCAATAAATGAAACACATGATACTTCACTTTATTTGTTGGGATTACGTTTATTAAATTCAATTGTGCTAGACTAATTTCATTGAGCTCTTTTGATGAATCTAAGCCTTGTCTCACATCCTTTACTAAAGGAATAGAAGGCTGATTTAAAGAGCGCGTAACATCAGCGAATACTGGTTTAGTTCCAGAATAATCAACCACTTTTTCCCACACAATATTACCAGAGTAAACATCAACCTTAAGATTGACTTCATTCCCAAATGCTCCGTAAAATAGACATGGCATAAACGAAAATGAAAATACAATGGAGAACCAAAATAATATTTTAGAAGTAGATCGCAAAAAATTTATAAATACTGTGTTTTGAATTATAGCCATTAGTAAATTTATTTAATGCAGGAATGTGAATATACTTAGTTCAAATATAGACTTTAACAACCCTAAAACCTATTTAAACATACAAGAATATTAAAATTCAGTGGGTTTACTTTTCAAAGTAAAAATATTGAGAGCAAACCCAATTACTTAATTTAAGTTAATGTGTAGATATTTACAAATACTGAGTTTTACGTCAAGAATTATTGAGTACTTTTGAATAAACTATACTTAAATTAAAACCTCCTAGAGATCTTAAAAACAAAGAAAACATCGTTTAACGCTATTGTAGTAGGAGGTGGAATAGCTGGCCTGGTAAGCGCCTTACACCTATCTATAAAAGGACAAAAGGTACTTTTGATAGAGAAAAATGAATACCCTAAACATAAAGTTTGTGGTGAATACATTTCTCATGAAGTACTGGCGTACTTACAGTCCTTAAACTTTGATCCATTTGCTCTTGGAGCTAAAGACATTAAAAAGCTTACGCTTAGTACAAGAAAGAGTCGATCTGTAAGCACAAATCTTCCGCTTGGTGGCTTTAGTATTAGCCGTTATTGTATAGATGCCGCCCTAAAAGACAAAGCAGAAGAGTATGGAGCGCTTGTACTACATGCAAATGTATTAGATGTAAAATTTGAAAACGATTTTTTTACTGTAAAAACAAGTACTAAAGAAACTTACAATGCACCCTTAGTAATTGGAGGTTTTGGCAAACGATCTACTTTAGACGTAAAGCTACATAGAGCTTTTATAAAAAAAGCTTCTCCATATCTTGGAATAAAGGCGCATTACAAAGGCTATTTTCCAGATGATGCTGTAGGACTCCATAATTTTGAAGGAGGGTATTGTGGTGTTTCTAAAATTGAAAACAACCACATAAATATATGTTATTTAGTAGATTACAAAACTTTCAAAAAACACAAAAGTATAACCGACTTTCAAAAAAACGTTGTTTACAAAAACAAATTTCTAAAAGAAATTCTCTCGAGCACCACCATGGTCTTTGACAAACCTCTAACGATAAGCCAGGTATCTTTTTCAAGTAAAAAGCCGATCGAAAATCATATACTCATGTGCGGTGACTCAGCTGGAATGATACATCCACTTGCGGGAAATGGGATGGGAATGGCAATTCGTTCGGCACAAATGGCATCAAATTTAATACTCGACTACACTTGCGGGAAGCTAAAATCTAGAAAAGAACTCGAATTGGCTTACACAAAAGCTTGGACCAAAGAATTTGGCTTACGTTTAAAAGCCGGACATATCATTTCACGATTATTTAGATTGGGATTTATCTCGGAAATCATGATGCTTTTATTACAATTATTTCCTTTTATACTTCCTCGTATTATTAAGAAAACACATGGAAAACCATTAGTAGCCGAAACCTTACTATGATAGATACACGAGAGCGAAGCGAGCAAACAGAATTAATGGATGACCTAGAAATGTCGGGCAATCTACTAATCAATACACTCGACAAGATTGCGGGCATAAACAAATGGTTGGGAGGCAATAAAGCGAGTATTAGTGGAGTAAAAACTCTGATGAAAAATCATCCAAAAAACAAATCTATATCCATTGTAGATTTAGGCTGCGGTAATGGAGATATGCTAAGAGAGCTAGCTGAATTTGGCAGAACAGAAGGATATCGATTTAAACTCATTGGAATAGACGCAAATCAAGCAACTTTAGATTATGCATCCAAATTATCTGTAAATTATAAAGAAATAATGTTTCAGAAATTAGATGTACTATCTGAGGAATTTACAACAAAGAAATACGACATTGCAATGTGTACATTATTCTTACATCATTTTAATGATAGTGTTGCATTAAACCTAATTCAATCTCTGCTAAAAATAGTAGGAATAGGTGTTGTAATCAATGATTTGCACAGGAGCCCTTTAGCCTATTATGCATTCAAAATACTCACATTATTTATGCGCAATAAAATGGTGAAAAATGATGGCGCTATTTCTATTTTAAGAGGATTTAAAAAACAAGACTTAATCCATTTTTCTGAAAAAATAAATTACCCTAGTAGTATTAAATGGAAATGGGCATTTCGTTACCAATGGATTATAAAAAAAACATGACTGTAAAAATAACAAGTGTAGCAACACAACTGCCACCCTATTCAAGAACCACTAAAGAAATAATTCCATTTTTAAAGGTTTGGCTGTCGGGACAAGAAAGCCGGTATCAAAGAAAAGTAATAAAACTTTTCGAAAATGCTGGAGTAGATAAAAGGTATTCTATTATGGATGCGAAAGATGTTTTTTTAAAAACCTCTTTTGAGGCTAAAAATGAAATTTACAAACGCGAAACCATAAAACTGGCCGAAGGAGCCCTGGTAAAAGCATTGGATAAAGCCAAGATAAAAGCTACAGATATAGATTACATTATTACGGTAAGTTGTACAGGGATAATGATTCCGTCTGTAGATGCTTACCTAATAAATAAGTTGAACATGAAACAAGACATTGTTCGCTTACCGGTAACAGAAATGGGCTGTGTAGCTGGAGTATCGGGTATGATTTATGCCAACAATTTTTTAAAGGCAAATCCGAATAAAAGGGCAGCTGTTATTGCGGTAGAATCTCCAACATCAACATTCCAATTAAACGATTTTTCGATGGTAAACATAGTTAGCGCAGCCATTTTTGGAGACGGTTGTGCCTGCACAATATTATCGTCTTACGAAAAAGAAGAAGGGCCCGAAATAATAGACGAAGCAATGTATCATTTTTACAATGCAGAACACATGATGGGTTTTGAGCTAACAAATAGTGGATTGCAAATGGTTTTAGATAAGGAAGTACCTGAAAAGATTGCAAGTCATTTCCCAGAAATTGTACATCCTTTTTTAGAGCGGAATAAGATGACTATTGAAGACGTTGATCATTTAATCTTTCATCCTGGAGGAAAAAAAATAGTGCAAACTGTAGAGCAATTATTTGGCTCTTTAGGAAAGAATATTGACCACACCAAAGCAGTACTTAAAGAGTATGGAAACATGTCGAGTGCAACGGTGCTTTACGTTTTAGAGAAATTTATGAAGGAAGGAGTTAAAAAAGGAGATGTTGGACTTATGCTAAGTTTTGGCCCTGGATTTACCGCACAAAGATTGTTACTAAAATGGTAAACAAGGAATTTGAAAATAAAAAGGAGTGGGCTATTATACTAGGAGCCTCAAGTGGATTAGGTTTAGCCACAGCTAAAAAACTTGCTAAGCACGGACTTAATCTTTGCCTGTTGTACCGAGCCAGGCGAGCAGATCTACTTGAAATAGAAAAAACATTTAAAACAATCCAATCCGAAAATAAAGTAAACATAATTCATCTAAACGCAGACATAACTAAAGAAGAAACTAGAGTTAATACACTCAATAAATTAACTACTGAATTGGGGAAAACTGGAAGGGTGAAAGTACTCATCCACAGTATAGCAAAAGGAAACCTAAAACCCATGATTTCTGTTGAAACTCCTGGATTAAAAAACGACGACTTTCATCTAACATTAGAGAATATGGCGCTCAGTCTTTACGATTGGACTAAGTCTATTTTTGAGGCGTCTATTTTTGCTGAAGATGCCAGAATCATTAGCTTCACAAGCGAAGGGAATAAAAAAGCATGGAAAAATTATGCAGCAGTTTCTGTTGCAAAAGTAGCTTTAGAAGCCATTAGTAGAAACATAGCCTTAGAGTTTGCTCCTTATGGAATAAGAGCAAACTGTATAGAAGCAGGTATTACCGATACAGCTTCCTTTAAAATGATACCGGGCAATGCAGAACTAAAAGCACATGCTATGAAACGCAATCCGTTTAAACGGCTAACAAGGCCCGAAGACGTTGCGAACGTTGTATACCTGTTGGTAAAAAAAGAAGCTGCGTGGATTACCGGAAGCATCATTCCAGTAAACGGAGGAGAACACCTAAACTAAATGAAAGCAAACGAAATAATAGCACTGCTGCCCTACCAAGAGCCTTTTTTATTTGTAACTGATTTAGAAAGTGTAAATGAAAATGGAGTGACAGGCTCACATACTTTTCTTAAAACTGCAGATTTTTACAAAGGACACTTTAAAACGAAAGCAATAACACCAGGGGTTATTTTAACTGAAACCATGGCGCAAATTGGTTTAGTTGCACTTGGTATATACCTTATGAGTCTTGAGCAAAAAAAAACAAACAACATTCAAATTGGAATGACCTCTACTGAAATAGACTTTTTTATACCCGTACTACCAGGCGAAACTGTAAGAGTAGAGAGTGTAAAGGAGTACTTTAGATTTAACAAGTTAAAATGTGCCGTAAAAATGTTTAATAAAAACAACGAGCTAGTTTGCAGAGGAAAAATAGCCGGTATGATTAAAATTTGATATGAAAACACGAGTTGTAATTACAGGTTTAGGAGTTGTAGCGCCAAATGGAGTTGGAAAAGATGCGTTTACAAAAGCCCTTAGAGAAGGGAAATCGGGAATACGTCACATCAAAGAAATGAAAGACCTTGGTTTTTCTTGCCAAATTGGAGGTATTCCGGAGATTACCGAAGATTACAAAAGAAAATACTTTAGCGAATTGCAATTAAAAGGATTTAACAGCTCCGGTATTTTATATGGTGCTATAGCAGCCATAGATGCATGGAAAGATGCACAATTACCCATTTCAGAAAACATAGATTTCCAAAGTGGAACCATTTTCGGAACAGGCACTTCTGGAGTAGAAAAATTTAGAGAGGCCATCTACAAATTAGACGACAAAAAAGTAAAGCGGCTCGGGAGTACAGTTGTAGCTCAAACAATGGCTAGTGGAGTTAGTGCATACATTGGAGGAATGCTTGGCCTTGGAAATCAAGTGAGCACCAATTCTTCGGCTTGTACTACCGGTACAGAAGCAATACTAATGGGTTTTGACAGAATACAAGCGGGTAAGGCAAAACGTATGCTGGTAGGAAGTTGTAGCGACCACGGAGTATATCTGTGGGGAGGTTTTGATGCAATGCGTGTGTTAAGCTATAAAAGCAACCAAAACCCAGAAAAAGGTTCTAGACCGATGAGTGCTTCTGCAGCCGGATTTGTTCCTGGAAGTGGCGCTGGAGCATTGGTACTAGAATCTTTAGAAAGTGCCTTAGAAAGAAAAGCAACCATTTATGCAGAAGTATTAGGTGGCGAGGTAAATTCTGGCGGACAAAGAAATGGTGGTACCATGACAGCTCCAAACTCAAAAGCAGTGCAAAGGTGTATTACCAATGCAGTAGAAAACTGTCGTATTAAAGCCAAAGACATCGATGTAATTAATGGACACTTAACAGCCACAAGTAAAGATTTTACGGAAATTGAAAACTGGTCTGAAGCCTTGCAATTAAAAGGTGCTGAGTTCCCTTACATCAACTCATTAAAATCGATGATTGGACATTGTTTAGCAGCTGCAGGATCTATAGAATGTGTTGCAAGTGTAGTACAATTAAAAGAGGGATTTATATTCCCAAACATTAACTGCGAGGATGTAAAAGACGAAATAAGCAGTCTTATTTCAGAAACAAAAATTCCAAAAAAAATAATCGAAAAAGACCTCAACATCATAGCCAAAGCCAGTTTTGGATTTGGAGATGTTAATGGATGCGTCATTTTCAAAAAATATTAAACAGATGCGTGAAAAAACAGAAATGATTGCCGAGTTAAAAGAGCTAGTAAAACCCTACATTCAGGATCAAGAGGCTTTTGACAACTTAAACGAGGACACCGATTTTATTAACGACCTTAAAATAAATTCGGCTAATTTGGTAGATGTAATTTTAGACATCGAAGAAAAATTTGATTTAGAAATAGACAATGAATCTATGGATAAGATGCTGAATGTGAAAGCAGCAATGGAGGTAATTAATACTAAAATTTCTGAAAAGTAGTGTTAGGTAACGACATTATAGACCTCGAAGAAACCAAACGAACTACAAACTGGCAGAGACCTGGTTTTTTAGACAAAGTGTTTTCTCTAACAGAACAAGCAGAAATTAAAAAAAGCAAAAAACCTTTTGAGCTTGTTTGGAGGCTTTGGAGTATGAAAGAAAGTGCCTATAAAGTTTCCATACAATACGGATATGAAAGATCGTTCAAACCCGCCTCAATTCTATGCAACCTCCTTACTAAAAAAAAGGGCTGGGTAACTATTGGAGCTCTTACTTTAGAAACAGAAACAAAAATGAATGAGCATTATATTTTTACGGTTGCCAGTGTAAAAAATATACCCTCAATTTCAAGTACCATACTTAAAATACAACAGCATAATAGTAAGGCACAAAGAAATACAATTTACAATGCAATTTTAAAACAAGTTGCTTTAGAAACCGAATGGGAGAAAAACCAGCTTGACATAGGTAAAACAAGCGAAAACATTCCTTACATAAGTTACAAAAACAAACAACTCGAAAAGTCCGTATCTATTTCCCATCATGGAAAATACGGAGTATTCTCATTACAAAACATGTAAACCAAAAAAAATGAACGAATTTATACAGTACGCCAAAGAAAAATTAAACGTAGATAAGAAACTAATACTCATATACGTAGTGCTCTACTTTGTGTGGGGAATGGGAATGGATAAATTTGGTGCTTTTATGGAAATAGCCAGATTTACCTACTGGTGGCAAGTTATTACAGTATACCTCTTGTACATGGTACCCATATCTTTATTACTAAAAGGCTTACCCTTTCATGCACAATATGCTTACGGATTGGTTAGCATGTGTTTACTTGAATTTGGAGGATACTTATTAGAAACCTCTTACGCTTATCCAAATAATTTAATGGATCAGTTCCTTAACATTCGAAACTTTAGCCTTGGAATGGCCTTATTTTTTGCACTGTATTACCCTGCTGGAAACTGGCTTGCTGCAAAAGTTTACAAGCTCATTTTTAAAAACTAAAAATGAAAAAAGCCACTTTCTCAAGTGGCTTCTTCTTATCCCCCCCAGGATAATAAAAAACTAATATCCTTGTAACGCTCAATAATATAGGTTTATTAGCCTATAAATTTTGATAACAAAACTTTAACAAACAGAAATTAAAGACTGAATTTGCTTTTCTTCAAACATATAGACTGCTGAGTGTTAATTTCAATTAAATAAGTGTACTGTTTACGTAAAAAACTATATTTGATAAATTTTAAACTAATTTATCATGATCTCAAAAGTAAAAATTACTGTTTTAATAATACTATTTGCTACATTTAGGCTTGTGGCACAAACAAATACAGACATTGTATTCTCCGGTTCGTTTGGAGGGTCAGTAGTAGAAAATAACACCTATGAATTCCCTTCGGGAGAAGAAACATGGGCAGGATTTGCCAACGAAGACGAAAGTCTATACCCAATAAACTTTGAAAATGAAGGCGAAATAACCTTTACTGGAGCTACGCCTGGAGCCGATGTTGACTTATATTTCAAATTTGAGTACAATCCACATCCAGATATAGAACCTAGTTTTAGTACAGCATCAGTTACGGTGAGTGGCTCTGCTGAAACTTCTTACTCTGTGGCAGTACCCGCAAATGGCTCAAATACCTACAGTTCTTTTTTAATGTATGTAACCACCTTAAACACACCGGTTACCCTAACAAACATAACTTTAACCAGTAGCGTAATTCTAGACCCCTGTGCAGGTGTTTTGTGCCCAGAGGGAGAAGAATGTGTGGATGGAGATTGCGTGCTAGATGCTGGAAACGGAGGCCCAAGCATGGCGGCTCCAACTCCACCAGCTAGAGATGCCGCAAACGTTATTTCTATTTTTAGCGATGCTTATGCAAATGTTACTATTGATAATTTTGATTTCAACTTATGTGGCGGGAACGCTGTAGAAGAAGAAACAATCGGAGGAAACTTAAGCCAGTATTATAGTGGTGCAGGCTGTCAAGGTATCAGTATAGCAAACAATAGAATAGATGCTTCAGAATTTACCAACATTCACTTCGATTTTTACACCAACGAAACCGACTTAATTGGTAAGGTTTTTAACCTAAAGTTAGTAGATTGGGCAGGCAATGTAAATGGAGCTAACTCAACTGGACTCGAAATTAATTTTAATGGCGGATCTAACCCTCCACTTGCTGCGGGTTCTTGGGTTTCTGTAGACATAGATATAAGCGATTTTGGCCCTCAAGTAATCGGAAACCTAACAAGAAGCGATGTTGCCGAAATTCACATCACTTCAAATTTAACGAATGCATGGTACGACAACCTGTATCTTTATAAGGAAACTTATATTACAGGAACGTGTACAGATGGAGAGTTTAACCAAGACGAAACAGGCATAGATTGTGGCGGTTCTTGCGAGCCTTGTACTGGCCCTCCAAGCATTGGAGCTCCTTTACCACCTGCAAGAGACCCAGAAGATGTGATTTCTATTTACAGTGATACCTACGAAAATGTTAGTATCGATAATTTTGATTATGGACAATGTGGCGGTACAGCCTCACAGGAAGTAATCATTGATGGCAATTTAACACAGCACTATACGGGACCTCTTTGTCAAGGTATTGGCATGGAAAGCAATAGAATAGATGCTGCTGCATTCACAAATCTTCACTTTGACTTTTATACAGATGAAACCAATACTGTAGGAAAAGTATTTAACCTAAAACTAGTAGATTGGGCTGGAAACAGCTCTGAGGTTGGAGCTACTGGATTGGAAATCAACTTTAACGACGGTACGAATCCACAAATTAGTGCAGGAAGTTGGATCTCGGTAGATGTTGATTTAACTTCTGCAGGGCCACTTGTAAGTGGAAACTTAACTCGAAGTGACATTGCTCAAATACACATAACCTCAAACTTAACGAATGCTTGGTACGACAATATTTATATTTATAGAAATGGATTAACTCCAGAAAACTGTTTTGATGGTATACTAAATCAAGATGAAACCGGTATAGATTGTGGTGGCTCACTTTGCAATCCTTGTTCTGAAGAAGCTTCTGGTTGTATGGATGAAGATGCTACAAACTACGATGCTTTAGCAACAACACAAGCCTTAGACCAATACGGAAACTTAAATTGTATTTTTGAAAACTGTGATGATGTATCTGTACCAGGCTGTATTTATGTAGATGGATTTGGTGTTTTTAATGCTGAATTTAGTGCAGCCGATTGTGTAAGCTTTGGAGGTACCCCTTGTACAGAAATACCTGGGTTTTCAATAAACGAAAAAGGAAACACCCATACAAAAGTATTCCCTAATCCGTTTTACGGGAACTTAACCGTGAGTTCAAACCTACTATTAGGCTCAAATGCTCAAATAAAACTTCACGATTTAGTGGGGCATTTGGTTTACAGTAAAAGTATTGCAGATGCACAAATAACTACTCAGGAAATTGATCTGTCTACATTAACACCAGGTACCTACATTCTAACAGTAAGCAACAAAACAAAGACCCTAAACTCAAGAATTGTTAAACAGTAAGACTGTTCTAAAAACAAAACCTTAGTTTTAATATGATTAAAATAAGTTCAAGTTTATAAAAAAAAGCCACCCAAATGGGTGGCTTTTTTATGGATTTAGTTAGTAGACAGTAATATAATTGCACTGTTTATTTCCAACGAGTTTCTCTCCATTCTTTTTGTTCTGCTTCAGACAAGAAAGTCCAGGCAACAATTCGGCTAGACTTATTTCCAGTACCCATAGGAATTGTTTTTACCTGACGTGCTTTTATGGTTTCTAAACTCTTACAAACTCTTTTAACATTAGATTGTTTGGATACTAGTGTGGTAAACCAAAAACAATTTTTTGCATGCGCTTTACTTTCTTTAATCATATTAGCAAGAAACTGAGCTTCTCCCCCATCGTAAATAAGCTCTTGGCTAATTCCGGCAAAATTAAGTTCAGGACTTTGCTCTGTAGTTCCCGTAAGGTTTTTTACTTTTCTTCGAGTTCCTTTTTGCGCTTCTTCTATAGACGAGTGAAATGGAGGGTTACAAATAGAAACATCTATTTTGTCTTCTTTAGTAAGAACATCTTTAAAAATATTCTTGGCGTTTGTTTGTAACCTACATTCAATACCCTCTTTTAATGAGGTATTAGAATCGATTATTTTTTGCGACGAAGCGATAGAATCTTCGTTTACATCAGTTCCAATAAAGTTCCATTGGTATTCTGTAAGCCCAATAATTGGGTAGATGCAACTGGCTCCAATACCAACATCAAGACAGGTTATATTAGCTCCTTGCGGAATTCTCCCGAAATTACTTCCGCTAAGTAAATCGGCAACATGATGAATATAATCTGCTCTTCCAGGTATTGGAGGACATAAATTTTCATCAGAAAACGTCCAATTAGCTATCCCGTAGTAGTGTTTAAGTAGCGCTGTATTTAGAGCCTTAACCGCTGCTGGATTGGAAAAATCAACAGATTTGTCGCCAAATTTATTAGGTTTTACAAAGTCTTTCAATGCCGGATTAACATCCATAAGTGCACTTAAATCGTATCGTTCTTTGTTTTTATTTCGAGAATGTAATCTTGATTTTTCTTGTTGCTTTTTATCTTCTGACATGTTTGCTTCTTTTTAAAAGTATACACAACTTAAAGTCAATTCCTTAGCTTAGTTAAACTAAACCAGATAAAAATCAAACTAGTTTTGGGGTGTATTGTTATGGTCTACCTGTTTGGTATTCTAAGCATCGAAGGGTTAATTGTTTTCAATACACAATTCGCTAAACAGATGAGAACTTAAATTCAAGGCAAAGATAGGTAAATAGAAAACTACGTAATCTTTAGCGTCAAGTATTTTTACTATTCCTAAATAAAATTAAGCATCCATTATTTTCTGTGTTAAAAGCAAAAGCCTTGCGAGCCATAAGGCGGGCAAGGCTTAAAATAAAAGGTACTTAGGCATCTTTGTAAACTAGAGTTTTATCAAAACACGCAACATGAAGTTTCTTCCAGCTTGTGGATAAAAGAAGTTCTCTACAGTTCTTTGTCCACCAGCAATATAACCCCAAGTATATCCATTATTTTCATACAGTTCGTTTAGGATATTGTTTACCAATAAACCAAAGGTCATTTCTTTAAACAAAGACTGTTTTAAAGTGTATTTAACCTGAAGATTACAGGTTGTATACGCATTCATTTTTCTAGACTCGGTAGAAGTATTGTCTAAGAATTGATCTCCCACGTGCTTCGCGGTAAGATTAATATTCAAATCCTTAATGGGCTGGTATTGTATACCTGCTGCAGCTATAATATTTGGACTAAAAGCTAAGTCCGTATTTCGGTGTGCAATAGTGTCTTGCCCTCCAAGGTCATAATTATCAACAAACTCATTAAAGGCTTTAATTTTGTTAGCACTTAAAGTTGCATTCCCTGTAATACTAAACGACTCAGACAATCTGTAGCCCGACTCTAACTCTATACCAGCACGATGGCTTTGGTCTACATTTGTTCTGGTATAATCTCCTACATCGTTAATTTTACCTGTTAGCACCAATTGGTCTGTATAATGCATGTAATACATATTTGCATTTACCATCAAATTATATCCTTTATATCGGTAGCCAGCCTCTAAATCAACAAGGTTTTCTACTTTAGGTTGATTGTTGGGAGTACGCTCTCTAAAATCTTTACGAACAGGCTCTCTATTAGCAACAGCCAAAGAGATGTAACTATTATGACGCTCATTATAATCGTACATCAAACCAATTTTTGGATTCAGGAAGTTAAACACACGACTTTGGTCGACCTCTTCTAAGGAACCATTAACCGCATCAATTCCTAAAAAAGTATAGTTGATGTGCCTTAATTGAAGATCTGCGTATGCGGTAAATTCTTTAAACTTATAAGTAGCTTTTAAGTAATTATGCGCCTCAAACTTTTCAGCATCGTTGTCGTAATAACGATCTCTAATTTGGCTATCCGAAGAAAACTCTGCCCAAACTACCTCACCAAAATGGCCTCCTAAGTATCTATTTACTCCACCGCCAAAAACAATGCTTAATTGGTCTTTATCGTAGTTAATCGAAAAAATACCTCCATAGAAGTGATTGTCGAGCCACCTTCTACGAATTAAATCTGTGGTGGTAATGGTGTCGTTAGAGAGTTGAATAGGAGTAAATCCATAATCGCTAAAATCTTCAGCTGCCTTGTATTGCTCAAAATAACCTTTACCTCTTGTATAATGGCCGGCTGCACTAAACTTTAATTCATTTGTAAACAGATGATTAAAATGCAGTTGGTAATGATCTTGTTGGTAATTATCTACCTCATTTTCGTACGTATAGTAGTTGTATTTCCTACCGGATGTTAATAGGTTTTCTCTTTCGGAACCAAAAATATAGTTGCGGTCTGCGTAAGCCTCAATTTCTTCTTGATTGCCATTAATCACAGATTCTGGCGTACCATACCAGGCTTGTTCTGTTCTCTCTTTACCACTAAACATAGTTGCACGTAAATTTGACTTCTCGCCCAGCCAGATACCAGAAAGGTAGTACGATTTTAAACTAGAAGCCGACCGATCTACGTAGCCATCGGACTTAATGATTGATAAACGACTTTCAATAATAAACTTATCATTAAGTAAACCTGTACCTGTTTTAATAGTGCTTTTGGCTGTATTAAACGAACCTATGGAGTTGTCTAGTACTCCGTAAGCTTGTTTGTTTATCGTATTGGTTTCCATATTAATACTTGCACCAAAAGCAGCAGCTCCATTGGACGAGGTTCCAACGCCACGCTGTACCTGAATACTGTTTAAGGACGAAGCAAAATCGGGTAAGTTTACCCAGTAAACACCATGAGACTCGGAGTCGTTTAAGGGTATTCCATTAATCGTGACATTAGTTCTAGTTGGGTCTACCCCTCGAATTCTAATACCAGAGTATCCTACACCTGCTCCAGCATCAGAAGTAACGACTGTGGAGGGTAAAGCGTTTAAAATATAAGGTAAGTCTTGGCCAAAATTATTTTGCTCAATTTCTTTGAGCTTTACCTCGGAATAAGTAGTTGGTGTTTTTTCATTTGCACGTATGGCAGAAACCGTAACTTCTTCCAGTAGAAGAGCAGGTTTGTTTAAAAATACCGTAATTTCTTGATCTGTATTTTCTAGTTGAATTGTTTTACTTAGGGAAACGAAACCAGCCAAAGTAAAGTTTAACTCGTATTCTCCAGTCTTTAATTTACCAAAAGAAAATGCGCCCTCTTGGTTTGTATACGTTGTGAAATAGGTTTTTTGGATTGCTACTTGAACTCCGGAAATTACAGTTCCATCATTAGCCTTAACGATACCCTTAATGTTGGTTTGTGAAAAAGCCAGCGAGGGCGTTATCAAAAGTAGGCCAATAATTTTAGAGAAAAATCTTGTCTTCATATTTTTAAATATAAACCAAGAACAAGGGGCTAATTCTACAGTATTAGTTTTAGCTTTTTTTATCACTTCCCTTCGCAGGCATTATCCTGAGCAGGTTAAATGGGTATAATCTCAGCCACTTAAATAAAGCAGCACCCCTTAGAGATGATGCAAAACTACAAGAAAATTTATAGTTTATCTATTTCTTCCAAACTTTTTTTCATTCTATTTTCATGCAAGCCACTTACCACAATATAATTTTTATTGTACTTGTTTAAAGCTTCTTTGTATAGTGTAAAAAGATGCATTCTAGAATCCGGGTTTTCTCTAAGAACATCTTCTTCCCAAGGGATGTCTGGGCTACACAGAATATGTAAATCAAATAAATTTTTGTTTGCAAACCCAGTAATGAGTTTAGAAACATTGGCGTACTTATATTGAGACCAAATTTCTAAAACAATAAAATCCGTATCGCAAATAGCGATGTTATTTTTGGGTACACGTATACTATTAAACTGACCTTTAGCTATAAGGTCTAGATCTTTTTGCGCGTACTTACCTTCTTTATTCTCTAAATAACTCCGTGCATACTCTGGAATAACAGAAACCTTAAAGTGCTTAGACAAAGCGTTAGCCAAGGTGGTTTTTCCAGAAGATTCGGGTCCGGTTACAGCAATTTTTAGCATTGTTTTTGAAGCTTATATTCCTTTTGCCAAACGATAAATCCGTATACCGCCAGAAGTGTAAAAATTCCGTATTGAACTGCTGTTAAGTAATATTCTCGTGTTGCATAAAGATATACAGAAGCTATATCTATCAGAATCCAGTAGATCCAATTGCCAATAATCTTTCGGGTAACCATATAGGTAGCAGCTAGGCTGTAGCATGTTGTAAATGCATCTATATACGGATTAGCTTGGTTTGTGTATGCATCAAAACAAAACCCGATTGCCAGTGCAATAAATCCACTTAGCAAGATGTTGATGATGTGATTACGGAAGCTCCATTTTTTTAGGGTAGAGTCGTCTGAACTTGTATTTTTCCAACTGAACCAGCCCACTAGTGCCATCGCTACATAAAAGAGCTGCAGAATAGCTTCTATGTACAATTGACCAATATAGCAAAGGTGTACGAACAATGCAGAGCCTATCAAAGCAAACAGCCAACATAGTATCGATCTTTTTGCAGCTAGAATAACGTATAGGATACTTGCTATTACGGCAAACCATTCTACAATGGACGTAGCTTTAATTCCCTCCCATAAAATTGTAAAAAATGACATCTGTTGTTTTTAAAAGTTATTTAATCTACTCGAATTATTTAGGGCTACAAGACTTATTATTAATTTCTGCGCAAGAAAACAAATTATTTTCCAATTGAGCTCAAACCTACAAAATTGAATTTATTCTAACAATAAATCTCAAAGAGTAACAAATGATTTTTGTAAGATAATGAAAGATTAAATTCTATATAACGATTTATAGAGGGCTGTTGAATTGGATGACTATGTTGACAAACCTGAAAAAGGTTCTCATTTGATAAATGTGAACCTTTTTCAGGATAATTACTAACTAGCGCAAAACAACCGTATCAGCAGAAATCACTAAAAAATAAGTAACACTGTCTGTATTAGAGTTTAAGTATCAATTAATTTCTAGTATTTGTATTGAGAATTTAACCTTACTTTAAATCTTTTCTTACCAGACATTAAATCTCCATCGACACCAAAACTAGGACTGTATTTACCAGCAGGAAGATCTTGTAAAGTGTACGAATTACAGGCTCTAGCAACATTAACATACTTAGTTGTCGCAGTATTTATGGCAGACAAAGCTAAATCTGCTAAGGCTCCAAACATCCCATTTGATCCTGAAGAAACTGAGGTGCTGTAAATGATTTCGCCTCTTCTGGTGTATATTATTTCTGAGGTATTAATAGTCTTGATTATGTATTCAATTTCTACTGTGACTTTAGCTAATAAAGCTGATTTATCCCATTTATGAATGATTGTAAACAATGCTAAATCTGCACCAAATACATTACCAAACTCTGTTAGAGGTTTGTCGATAAAAAGCTCAGAATCATAAGCACTTTCTTTTTTTAAAATCTCCATTGAAATAAATGGTGGAATTACATAGTAACCAGAGTTTGCAAGGGGAATATTCATTGTGCTATGAAAATATTCCTTTGACTCTACATTGGTACTTTTATTAATGGGTGGCATCAATAAGATTACTAGAGGTTTTTCGGAGTAGAAATTCTTATAGGCAACAGATTTAGGGATTTGGGTACTGCAACTGCTCAGTAATAATGCTGCTGAAAACAGGACTAATATTTGCTTTTTCATTATTCGAGCATGTTTAAGATTCTATCCATAAAAAGTTTTGACTCTGGGTATAATTCGATCTCCTTTTGAAGCATTAGTTTACCTTCAGCGACTTTATTATTTTGAAGTAATATAAAGCCATAATCTGCATAAACCCCAGGAGGAACTACTTTTCTTGAGCCTTTTTGTTTGTCGATAATTAATTGATAATTGGTCAGGAGCTTTTCGGTAGATTCTTCATCACTGTTTTTCAGGTAATTATAGGATGCAACATCATACTTAGCCCAAGTATATAATGGTTTGTTTACTGAACATGATGAAAGTAAGATTGAAGCAATAAAGGTGAAAAGGGGTTTTTTCATGGAAGTAATATTTTTTTAGTTTCTTGTGCTGAAATAAAAATTTTCTTGTTAAAAATCACCGTATTTTCATGGGTAACTTTAATATTGTGAGCACCTTTCGATATTGCGTAAATAGTTCCTTTAGGTCGTTTTGCATGGTCTCTTTCCACTTCAGCTTTGAATGAAATAGTTCCGTCTACCAAAACAGAAACTTCCGAAGGATAAACACTTGGGTTACCAATAAATCGTAAAAAAGATTCATCTTCTAAACCTGAGGCAGTAGACATAACTCCTGTACAAGCACTAAAAAAAATTGTAACTAACGTTAGTGTAAATAATAATTTTCTCATCATTTAATTTCTTTTATAAAATAATTAGACAAATTGTTTCTATCGACACTACCTTCTATTAGAGTTACAACAGAAAATTCATTTTCTACGCTATCTCCACCAGAAAAGTCGATTTTTATTGATCCTACAGATTTTCCAGGTAATTCCATAAACATTCCTGTTTGTGGGTTTTTTACTTTTTTTCCTTTTTCGAAAACTTCGAAAGTATCGCCTACTAACAATCCTTGACTGCTCCCACCTGATATTATTATTCCATCATCATCGTAAGATAAAAAATAGGACTTCCATGGCCTATCCATGCAGTTGTTAATGATATTTTCAACTAATTTAGAAATTGCTGCTGAAATTGCTTTATCACTTAAAGTTGCATCAAAATCTGTTCTTTCTCCTAAGCCCATAACTGTTTTATTGGTAGTTACAGCCTCTCCTTTAGCTTCTTCAGAATAAATTATTTGCCCTGTAGTTACATCTACTAGACGAACGCTAACTCCTGCTTGAACTGTTTGTGTTTTGCTTCTTGAAAAAGCATTAACATCTCCTATATTTTTTCTTCCGAATTCTGTGATAGATCCAATAATTAAATAATCAGCACCCACTTTTTGATAGGAATCGTTTCCAGTAATTTCTAATTCCTCTAAAATTTTATCTAAATCTTGGCGCTCTAACAAAATAAATTTATTTGTTGACGCTAATTTTGTAGACAAAATATCTACTGCCTGTTTGCCCAATGGGTCATTATCCTTACTATAGAATAATCCTTTAGCATACTGAGTTTCATTAGAAAATCGTGCAATTGCAACTTTTCGTTTCACTCCTTTATACTCCTCTTCAATTTGAATAGGAGGCTCAACTCTAACAACATTTTGAGTAGTTGTACAAGCAATCATGATAGAGGAAAAAATAAATAATACTAAAAATTTATTCATCGATTTTTGTTTTAAAAAAAGTTATTTATGTTAAAAAAAGGAATTTATTAAAAAAAATAAATCTAATTGAAACTCCAATTACTTTCAAACATACAACTATAAATTGTGAAAGGACAATCTTAAACAACTTATGAAATTTAGGATTGTATTTAGTGCCTATATTTATTAATGTATGGTGAAGATAAAAGGTTAACAGATTACGAGCTGTAAAATTAAAATTTTGAATCTACATTTTGAGCTTAGGTATTTAAAATAAGTTTTCAAAGCTTTCCTTGCCGATCAATAAATAAGAATAATTCAAAATTAAATTTAACTGTAAAAGAGTTTAACCTTTAGGCTTACTCAAATTACCATGTATATAACAAAATTGACACTCAGTCGAAATAAAAAAGCCACCCTAATGGTGGCTTTTTTTCTTAATACTTAATCTGTTTTTCTACTTTACCCTTATCGTAAATATAAAACAGTAGTTGACCCGATTTTGGATGTGTAACTTCTCGACCTAGCGCATCTACTATTTTAAGAAGA
>Ga0209533_1000498_pt1 | contig 38053 bp, 36 predicted proteins | sample COG_04_FD_184748 | JGI IMG/M metagenome (GOLD analysis project Ga0209533, IMG submission 184748) | Pelagic Microbial community sample from North Sea - COGITO 998_met_04 (SPAdes) (version 2) | ecosystem: Environmental > Aquatic > Marine > Neritic zone/Coastal water | place: Helgoland, sampling...
TCTTTTACAGTTAGGTTAACTAATTGCTCAGCGAAATCTTTCAAATCTGCCATGATTATGTGTTTTTGTTTGTTAATTCGTTTATTTGGAAATCGAGTGCGTACTAATTATTGAGCACGTTCTTCTAAAGTCTTCATTAGACCAGCAAGCGTATTTCCACCTGATTGTAGGCCTGAAATTACGTTTTTCGCTGGTGACTGTAGTAACGTGATGATGTCTCCTATTAACTCTTCTTTTGACTTTAATTGCTCAAGAATTGCTAATTGATCTGCGGAGTAAACAGATTCTTCGACGAAGGCACCTTTAAATAGGGGCTTTTCAGCATTTTTGTTCTTTTTAAGAAACTCTGTAATGGCTTTAGCTGGTGCGTTAGCAGTATCAGAAAGCATCATAGAAGTGTTCCCTTTAAGAACATCATACAACTCGTCGTAATTTTTGTCACAAGATTCCATAGCTTTTCTTAATAAAGTGTTTTTCACTAATTGTAGTGCAACACCTTTACTAAAACAAAGTCTACGTAAATTGTTAGTTTGATCGGCATCCATACCTGAAATATCAGCTAAGTAAACATTTTTACTTTCGGCTAATAAAACGGATAATTTATCGATGGCTTGTTTTTTCTCTTCTCTTGTCATAACCCTAAGGTATTTAGATTAGCTAAGTCTAGTAAGACTTTAAATCAACTTTTACACCTGCACCCATTGTACTTGACATTGTAATACTCTTAATGTAAGCACCTTTTGATGAGGTTGGTTTTAGTTTGACAATTGTTTGGATTAATTCATTTGCATTGTCAGCAATTTTTGCAGCATCAAAGGATGCTTTTGCTACACCAGCATGAACAATTCCATACTTGTCAACTTTAAAGTCGATCTTACCAGATTTAACTTCAGTTACAGCTTTCGCTACATCCATAGTTACAGTTCCAGTTTTCGGGTTTGGCATTAATCCACGAGGCCCAAGGATACGACCTAAAGGACCTAATTTCCCCATGCAACTAGGCATGGTAATAATAACGTCAACGTCAGTCCAACCTTCTTTGATTTTCGCAACGTAGTCATCCAAACCTACATGATCAGCACCAGCAGCTTTCGCTTCTTCGGCTTTATCAGGAGTACAAAGAACGAGAACTTTTACGTCTTTACCTGTTCCGTGGGGAAGTGTAACAACACCACGAACCATTTGATTCGCCTTGCGAGGATCAACCCCTAAACGAATCGCTAAATCTACACTTGCATCAAATTTTGCAGAGGTAGTTTCCTTAACGATTGAACTCGCTTCGGAAATGTTGTATGATTTTGCTACATCAAATTTTGCAGCAACTTCTTTTTGTTTTTTAGTCAGCTTTGCCATGTCTTAATAAGATTAAGCAGAAGGAAATTCTCCTGTTACAGTGATACCCATACTCCTTGCTGTACCGGCAACCATTTTCATTGCAGATTCAACTTTAAAGCAGTTTAAGTCGGGCATTTTATCTTCTGCAATCGTACGAACTTGATCCCAAGTAACCTTGGCAACTTTCTTACGGTTTGATTCGGATGAACCCTTTTTTACTTTTGCTGCTTCCATTAATTGAACAGCCGCCGGAGGCGTCTTGATTACAAAATCAAATGACTTGTCAGCGTAAACAGTAATTGCAACAGGTAAAACTTTTCCAGCTTTGTCCTGTGTACGAGCGTTAAACTGCTTGCAGAATTCCATGATGTTAACACCTTTCGCACCTAAGGCAGGACCTACTGGTGGTGAAGGGTTCGCAGCACCGCCTCTAACTTGCAATTTAATGAGCCCAACTATCTCTTTTGCCATTATTCTTGGTTTTATTCTTGGTTAATAAACATCTTCAATTTGAGTTAGGAAGCATTATATATGAGTCACTCAAAACAGATATTTAATCTTTTAATTACTCTTTTTCAACTTGCATAAAGCTAAGTTCTAATGGTGTCTTTCTTCCGAAAATCTTAACCATTACTAATAGCTTTCTCTTTTCATCATTTATTTCTTCTACTACACCATTAAAACCGTTAAACGGTCCGTCTGTCACTTTAACGGTTTCTCCTACTACAAACGGAATATTCATTAGTTCATCAGACTCGGCTAGCTCGTCTACTTTACCTAATATTCTATTTACTTCAGACAATCTTAATGGCACAGGATCTCCACCTTTAGTAGCACCCAAAAAACCTATTACGCCAGTAATCGATTTTATTACGTGAACGACCTCACCAACAAGAGCTGCTTCAATCATTACGTAGCCTGGGAAAAAGTTTCGTTCCTTGCTTACTTTTTTACCATTTCTGATTAAGTAAACTTTTTCTGTAGGAACCAATATCTGAGCTACAAAATCTTGCATACCCAAATGATCTATTTCTTTTTCTATGTATAGTTTAACCTTTGCCTCTTGTCCAGAAACCGCTCTAACTACATACCATTTTTTTACCAACTCAGCCATCAAATATATCCTTCTACAGTTTTAGAAAATGTTATAAAACTCTCCTAGAATCGTATCAAATCCAATATCCATTAAACTAATGATTAAAGCGATGATAACTGAAGAAATAGCAACTAATATTGTACTCGACTGAAGCTCAGCCCATGAAGGCCAAGTCACTTTATTTGTTAGTTCTTCAATCGATTCTGTAATATACTTCTTCATAATTTAAGTTTTTTCCGCACGGGTAGAGAGATTCGAACTCCCATCGACGGTTTTGGAGACCGGAATGCTACCATTGCACCATACCCGTGTAAAAAGAGTGAGCTCAAAAAGAACTCACTCTTTATAATTGTGTATTTATAAATCCTTTTATTAAAGGATCTCAGTAACTTGACCAGCACCTACAGTTCTACCACCCTCACGGATAGCGAAACGTAAACCTTTGCTTAATGCTACTGTACTAATTAAATTAACTGTAATAGTTAAGTTATCACCAGGCATTACCATTTCGGTACCATCTGGTAAAATAATTTCTCCAGTAACATCTGTTGTACGGATGTAGAATTGCGGACGGTATTTGTTATGGAAAGGAGTGTGACGACCACCTTCTTCTTTCTTCAAAACATAAACCTCAGCTTTAAATTTATCGTGCGGAGTTACAGAAGCAGGCTTACAAATAACCATACCTCTTTTGATTTGTGATTTTTCAATACCACGTAACAAAAGACCTACATTATCTCCAGCTTCACCTCTATCTAAAATTTTACGGAACATCTCAACACCAGTTACAGTAGACTGTAATCCAGCTGGAGCACCCATACCTAAAATATCAACTGTATCTCCAGTATTAGCAACACCTGTTTCAATACGACCTGTAGCAACTGTACCACGACCAGTGATAGAGAATACATCCTCTACTGGCATCAAGAAGTCTTTCTCAACGTCACGAACTGGCATTTCAATCCATGCATCAACCTGTACCATTAATTCCTTAACAGTAGCAACCCACGAATCTTCACCATTTAATGCTCCAAGAGCAGATCCTTGAACAACTGGTGAATTGTCACCATCAAAATCATAGAAAGAAAGTAAATCACGGATCTCCATGTCTACTAATTCTAATAATTCTTCGTCGTCAACCATATCCACTTTATTCATGAACACAACCAAACGTGGAACACCAACCTGACGCGCAAGTAAGATGTGCTCACGAGTCTGTGGCATAGGACCATCAGTCGCAGCTACAACTAAAATTGCACCATCCATTTGAGCAGCACCAGTAACCATGTTTTTTACGTAATCGGCGTGACCTGGACAGTCAACGTGAGCGTAATGACGATTTTCTGTTTCGTACTCTACGTGAGAGGTGTTAATTGTAATACCACGCTCTTTTTCTTCTGGAGCGTTGTCAATTGATTCAAAATCTTGCTTTGCAGCAAGTCCGTCTGTTGCCAAAACGGTAGTTATGGCAGCCGTAAGAGTTGTCTTACCATGATCTACGTGACCAATAGTACCAATGTTTAAGTGCGGCTTGCCTCTTTGAAAAGTTTCTTTTGCCATGATAAGATAGCTTAAAAATTAAAAACTAATAAATAAAAATTACTGCTTCGTGCAGTAACCTTGAGCGAGAGACGAGACTCGAACTCGCAACCCTCAGCTTGGAAGGCTGACGCTCTACCAATTGAGCTACTCTCGCTTATTAAATAGTGGTGGGAGAAGGATTCGAACCTTCGAAGGCTAAGCCAGCAGATTTACAGTCTGCCCTCGTTGACCGCTTGAGTATCCCACCCCAAAACTAATTTCAATACTTTAAAGAACTGAGAGCCGATGGAGGGACTCGAACCCACGACCTGCTGATTACAAATCAGCTGCTCTAGCCAGCTGAGCTACATCGGCAACTTCTCTTATTAATCTAAACCACATAAAAATGCAGCCTCCGTAAAAAAGAGACTGCAAATTTAAAAAACTTAAACTGTACTACAAGCAATGATTGGTTTTTTTTTCTAAACAATTGTATTATACTTGTCTTTGTAGCGCAACAAAGACCTTCTGAGCGCTTCTAGACCATTATCAGTAGCTTCTTCAAACGTTTTTGAGTGCTTCTTTACAATTAATTCTTTCCCAGGAACGCTTATTTTCAATTCAATATGCTTGTTTTCTGTTCCTAAGGAAGATTCAGCCTTTAAATAAACGTCTGTACTAATTATATTGTCGTACAATAAATCTAGCTTATTGATTTTCTTTTGAATAAAATCTAATAATTTGCTGTCGGCAGTAAAATTAACCGAGTGAAACTCTACTTTCATAATCCTTTATTTTAATCGCCCCTTGGATGAGCTTGTTTGTATATTTCTTTTAATCTCTCCGATGATGTTTTAGTATAGATCTGTGTTGAGGTTAAACTTGAATGCCCTAGTATCTCTTTTATCGCATTTAAATCAGCTCCATCATCTAACATGTGAGTTGCAAAAGCATGCCTTAAAACATGCGGACTCTTTTTTTGAACTCCAGTTACAACACTAAGATATGAATTCACCATTCTATATACAAGTTTAGGATATAAAATATTACCTGACTTGGTTAAAAATAAATTAGCTTCTACTGAGTTGATCTTTAGTCTAAAATTATCATGATAGTGACGAAGGGCAGCCAAATGCGATTCTAACACTGGAATAATACGCTCTTTTGAACGCTTCCCAAAAACTTTAATAGATTTTGATTGGTAATCGACGTCAGAAATTTTTAAATTAATCAATTCTGAAAGACGAATACCCGTTGAATAAAACATTTCTAAAATCATCTTATCTCGAACCCCCACAAAGTCGTTTGGGAATTTCAGCTTTTCCAATAAATAAATCATTTCATCTTTTGTAATAAACGAGGGAATTGACTTGCCTGATTTTACAGATGAGATTTTCACCATTGGATCAATAGCTGTTAAACCATTTCTCAAAGCGAATCTGTAAAATTGTCTTAAAGATGTAAGTTTTCTGTTAAGTGTTCGCTTTGAACAGCCAGCTCCGATTAACAGCATCATCCATGACCGAATCATCGGTTTGTTAACAGTAAACAAAACACTGTCGTACTGTTCGGTGATGTATGCATGAAACTGAATTAAATCAGTCTTGTAAGCAACTATTGTATGAGAGGAATATCTTTTTTCGAATTTTAAATAATTCAAAAAGACTTCTATATTTTGCATAAAAAAACGCTTTTATGTAAAAATACATAAAAGCGTTTGAAATACTTTGTAAATGTTATTTAAGATTCTTCAGCTTGTCTTAAATGTTGAATATATGCAGCCTTAATCATCTTTTTTCTTTTTCTAACAGATGGTTTTAGAAACTCTTTACGAGCACGTAATTGACGCATTCCGCCCGTTTTGTCGAATTTTCTTTTGAAACGCTTTAAAGCTCTTTCAATAGCTTCACCTTCTTTTACAGGTATAATAATCATATCTATGTTATTTATGCTTTGTTTTTCTTGATTGGGTTGGCAAATATACAAATTTGTTTTACGATTCAAACAATTGAATCCTTTTTTAAATAACTAATTTAAATATTAGTCATTTAAAATTAATTTGGATATAACAATCTGCTGTATTTCCGAAGTTCCCTCTCCAATTGTACATAGCTTTGAATCTCTGTAAAACTTCTCTACAGGAAAATCTTTTGTGTACCCATATCCCCCAAATATTTGTACGGCTTGATTGGCTACTCTAACGCAAACTTCAGAGGCATAGTACTTTGCCATTGCGCCTTCTTTGGTCATTTTAAGTCCCTTATTTTTTTTATCAGCGGCACTGTAAATGAGTAGTTCGGAAGCTTCTATTTCGGTAATCATATCTGCCAACTTAAATGCAATTGCTTGATGTTCAGAAATCGGTTTACCAAACTGAACCCTTTCTTTAGAATATTGAAGCGCTGCTTTGTATGCTCCTTTTGAAATACCTAAAGAAAGTGCTGCTATGGAAATCCGTCCACCATCTAAAACTTTCATGGCTTGTATAAAGCCATCACCAACTTTACCTAATAAATTCTCTTCGGGAATGCTACAGTTATCGAAAACCAATTCAGCAGTTTCTGATGCCCGCATACCTAATTTATCTTCTTTTTTACCAGAACTAAACCCTGGAGTACCCTTTTCTACTACAAAAGCAGACATTCCATGCGAATCTCCTTTCTCTCCTGTTCGAACAATTACAACGGCTATATCTCCTGATTTTGCATGCGTAATAAAGTTCTTTGAACCATTGAGCAACCATTTATCACCATGCTTTACTGCGGTTGTATTCATTCCTCCTGCGTCAGATCCCGTATTGTGCTCAGTAAGCCCCCAAGCTCCAATATGTTCAGCAGTAGCTAATTTTGGCAACCATTTTTTCTTTTGTTCTTCGGTGCCGAATTGTAATATATGCCCTGTACACAGCGAGTTGTGAGCGGCTAGCGATAAACCTATGGATGAGTCAATTTGAGAAATCTCATCAATTACGGTTACGTATTCATCATAAGTTAACCCAGAACCTCCGTATTCTTCCGGAACTAAAACTCCCATTAAACCTAGTTCTCCTAATGCTTTAAAAACATGTACGGGGAATTCTTGTGAATTATCCCAGTCCATCATGAAAGGCTTAATATGTTGAGCTCCAAAATCCTTTATGGTTTCGGCAATCATTTTTTGTGTCTCAGTATAAGAAAAGTCCATTATTAATAATTTACTATTGATATTATGTTATTTGAAATCGAATTTAAATTTTGTTCCTCTTTTAAAAAAGTAAGATTTACTAAAAATGCAAAGCCTACAACTTCTGCTCCTGCTATTTTAACTAATTCGGATGCAGCACCTGCTGTGCCTCCAGTGGCAAGCAAGTCATCATGAATTAAAACTCTTGAACCTTTTTTTAATCTATCTTTTTGTATTTCAATTGTTGCCGAGCCGTATTCTAAAGTATAAGTCTTAGAAAACGTATCACCAGGAAGTTTACCTTTCTTACGAATGGGTATAAAAGGAATATTTAATTTGTCAGCTATTGCTGGACCAAACCAAAAACCTCGACTTTCTATACCAACAATTAGATCAATATTTAGCGAATTAATGCGCGTTGCAAATTCGTTAATAACCTTACGATATAAGTTCATATCCATAAGAATAGGACTAATATCCTTAAACATTATTCCGGGTTTAGGATAATCGGGGAAATCTACGATTACTCGCTTAAGTTCATCTTCCATTATTCTATTGTTAAATAGAATGCAATTTTACGGAATAAATCTTCGTCAATCAAGGGAATGAGTTTAAGTTCGGCTAGTGAGGTGAAATTACCGTGATGATTTCTGTATTTGATTATTGAATTAGCGATGCTTTTTGTAATGTATGGATGACTTGCTAAAGAGCTGTAGTTTGTTGTATTGATGTTGATTTTCTTAACATCACTACTAGATACCATTAGATGAGGTAATATATGATTAAACAGCATTGAATCTATCCCGTAAACATCTAATAGCTGTTCTTTGGAATGAAAACCACCTAACCAATTGCGGTAACGAACAATCCGAGATGAAAAAATGGGCCCAATACCATTAAGCGCAGAAAACGCTAGAGAATCTGCTTGATTAATATTAATCCTTAAAAACGTTTTGGGCTTAACTTTAATAGCAATGGGCTTGACTTTGCTACTACTAGATTTAGAGCTTACAAAATTTGATTTTTGAGGTATTCTAACTGAATCAACACAATTGAACGCTAAAGTATCAAACTCGTAACAAACAGGAGTATCCTTAGGTTCAAATGAGAAATAAAGAGTGTTAATACTAACTAATAGTAAGCAAAACACAAATAGTGCTAAACGCTCCTTTTTATTAAAATAAAAATATTTAAACAATGATTTCATATAATATTATTGCAAGTAAAAATAAGAAACTCTTAAACAAAAAAAAACCTTCATATGAGAAGGTTTTTTTCTTTTGTAAAGGGATTTGTCCTTATTTGAATTTCTTGATAGCCCCACTTTTAATTCTGGACATATAGTCGCGTAAATCGGCTCGAACCTCGCCGGACATAAGGTACAAACCTAGTATATTAGGAAAAGCCATGGCCAAAATCATCATATCAGAAAAATCAATAACTGCGCCTAGACTAACAGAAGAACCAACAACAATAAACAATAAGAAGATAAGTTTGTATGAGTATTCTGTGAATTTAGATTTGCCAAATAAATAAGTCCAGGCTTTTAAACCATAATAAGACCAAGAAATCATAGTTGAAAAAGCAAACAAGAAAATGGCTACTACTAATAACATTGGGAACCATGAAATAACAGATTCAAATGCTGAAGAAGTTAATTGAGCGCCCTCTAAATCATAACCCGTATGTCTGCCTGTAATTATAATTACAAGTGCAGTCATAGTACAAATAACCACCGTATCAATAAAGGGTTCTAATAAAGCAACAATACCCTCAGAGACGGGCTCATTTGTTTTAACTGCAGAATGCGCAATTGCAGCAGAACCCACACCCGCTTCGTTTGAGAAAGCGGCACGTTTAAAGCCCTGTATTAAAACGCCAACAAAACCACCCTTTGCGGCATCTGCCGCAAAGGCAGAGTCGAAAATAATGCCAAATACTTCAAAAATTTGGTCGTAATTCATTAGAATGATAAACAGAGATGCGCCAACGTAAAGAACTGCCATAAAGGGCACAATTTTTTCGGTGATATTTGCAATACTTTTGATACCACCGATAATAACAGCACCCACTAAAACAGCTAAAATTAGCCCAAAATAAACACCATTTCCTTCTAAAATAGAAAATTGCCCTTCTAACTGAGAGAAGGCTTGGTTGGCTTGAAACATGTTACCACCACCAAAAGAACCACCTACGCATAAAATGGCAAATAAACCTGCAACTAGTTTCCCCACAAAAGGGAGCTTTTTTTGTTCGAATGCCGTGTTTAAATAATACATTGGGCCACCAGAGACCTCTCCATTTGAGTCTATTTTACGGTACTTAACCCCAAGAGTACATTCAACAAATTTTGAAGACATCCCGAGTAATCCGGCAACAATCATCCAAAAAGTAGCTCCAGGTCCACCAATAGCAACCGCAACGGCAACACCTGCAATATTACCTAAACCTACAGTGGCAGATAAAGCTGTTGTTAAGGCCTGAAAGTGAGACACCTCCCCTTGATCATCTGGATTATCAAAATCACCTTTAACAAGTTGAATGGCATGTTTGAATCCTCTAATGTTTATAAAATTCATTCGAATGGTAAAAAATACAGCTCCAACAACCAACCAAATTACAACAATTGGAATACCCATAAATGGCTCCCAAAAAATTACTTTAGCCAACACTTCAACAATAGGTTCAAAAAGAGAATTAATGGTTTCGCTGGCTGTACTCTCGGCCCTTAAGATTTGGGGTATACATAACAAGATGGCTGCTAACTTTTTCATTTGATAGGTTTTAGGTTTTGTAATTGATTGTCAACCAAGTCAAATCCTTGCTGGAGACTTCTGGGCTGGTAATTAAACTGACTTATTGCTTTATCGATGTTTAACTTCGTTTGAGCAGGTCGGGTGGCTGCCTGGTTAAGGCTCCTGGTTTTTATAGGATTGACTAAAGATTTGTCTAATCCCCAAAAGTCGGCAATTTTATAAACAAGTTCCAGTATACTTAAAAATTCTTTTCCTGAAACATGAAATACTCCCACTGCTTTTCTTTTAATGACATTAAAGCATGCTAAAGCGAGATCTTCTGCAAGAGTTGGACATCTATATTGGTCGTCTACAACATTGATCGTAGCACCTTTTTCTAAACTATTTTTTGCCCACAGTACTATATTTGATCTGCTTAAATCGGGAACTACTCCGTAGACTAATACCGTTCTTAGTATGGAATAAGGAAATTTTACGTTTTCAAAAAGTTGTTCAGACTTCCATTTGGAAGCTCCGTAATAACTTAAAGGATTTACTGCAGAATCTTCAAAATATTCGTCTTGATCTCCTGCATAAATAAAATCTGTAGAAATATGAACTAAATGTATATCTCGCGCACCAATAGCATTAATTAGATTCTTTACACCTTTAATGTTTATACTATCGCATTGCTCTTTTTCTGTTTCACAAGCATCTACTTGAGTCATAGCAGCGGCGTGTATAATTGCATCAGGAAAGTGGGCCTTTAGTAAACAAATACAATCGTGAGAGCTTGTAATGTCTAAAGACTGGTATAAAACATTCGTAGGAAGAATAAATCTGGATGGCCCAATTGCTGTGGCTATTAACGCAACATCTTTTTGTTGAGCTAGTAATGCTACAAGTTTTTGCCCCAACAAACCATTGGCTCCGGTAATTAGTATTTTCTTCATTTAAAGATTGAGGAGTTCATTTAAACTTCTAATTTGCGCTTGCTTACCCAATACAAATAGTTTTGAGTTTGCTTCAAGAAGTGTATCTGGGCCCGGATTCACAACATAATCGCCCGTATTGCTTTTAAACCCAATTACAGTACAACCTGTTTTGTATCGTGCTTCTAAATCACGTAAAGTCTTTACTGCAGTGTGTTCGGGGAAATCTGAAACAGTTAACTCTTCAAGATTCACATCTCCTGTACCCTCAACAGATATATTATCTAGAAACTCAACGACATCTGGAGTAACAACAAGAGATGCCATGTGAGAGCCCCCAACTTTATCGGGCATGATCACATTATCAGCGCCTGCTTTCTTTAACTTCGTATACGATTTAGCTTCAGAGGCTCTACTAATTATAGTTAAGTCAGGATTTTGTTCTCGAGCACTCAAAACAATAAATACATTGTCAGCATCCTTAGGCAAGGTTGTAATGATTGATGCCGCATTTTGAATGTTTGCCTTTTCTAAAGTTTTGTCTAAAGTAGCATCGTCTTCAACAAAAAGAAGATTGTCTTCCTTAATGCGAGCAATTCTTGCAGGATTAGTCTCTACAACTACAAATAGTCTATTGTAGGCTTGAAGTTTTCTAACAGCTTCTTTACCATTTCTACCGTAACCACAGATAATGGTATGACCAGCTAGTTTATTAATTTTTTTTTCCACCTTATAATCTTTTAAAAACATTTTGAGTTCTCCATCTATAAAATAAGAAGTAAGAACAGAAATAGCATAAGCATAAATACTGATACTGAAAATAATTAAAAACGATGTAAACAATCTTCCGTCTTGAGAAAGAGGTTCACCCATAGACAAGCCTACTGTTGAAACGGTAACCACCGTCATGTAAAAAGCGTCTACAAAACTGTAGCCCTCTATCCAATGAAACCCTAATATCCCGATAAAAAATATGAGGAGTAAAAAAGAGATGGCTAAATATATTCTTGAAAAAAATGATCTTAACTTCATATGTTAAAGGTCAAATACAGTGGTTCTTTTTGAATTAACTAATTCTTTTAATCGTAAAACAAACACCATAATGAAATAGGCTAATAATGGTGAGCCTAAAGTTAAAAAAGAACTGTATATAAAAAAGAGTCTTACCGAAGAAGCTTTCATATTTAAATATTCGGCAGTGAATGAGCAGATGCCGAATGTTTGTTTATCTAAAATGTTTCTTAGTATTGTAAGCACGTCTATTTAAGTATTTGGTTGAATACTCTGCAATTTAAACAATTCCTAGGAATACAATAATTTTGATGCAAATGAATTAACGCTTGAGATGTAAAAGCGCTTTTCACTTTCACTGCTGCATTGGTGTAATATCGAATTATTTTATTTTCTTCTGCTTTTAATTCTCTGTAAGCCTCAACCACGCGCATCATCATTTCATGATCTGATTTTTGACGCGCATAAAAAAAGCAAAAAGGTAGAACAGCATTAATTACAACTAAATCTTGGGTAGACTTGCCCATTCTTTTAACCACAGACTTTACCGTTTTATCAAACACATAATGAGATTTCCAATAATTAGATCCTTGTAAGTTTAGGTGTTTTGAGATTGACTTTAAACTTTTAAAGCTAAATAAATGTTCAAAAACTCCTGATGAGTTACAAACAAAGTCTGCTAAATATGAAATTCTAAGCGTAGGAAAAGAACTAGGACGAAGACGAAAAAAGCTCCATTTTAGATATGAAGCAGCTTCCAATTTGTATTTCTGAGACAAAAATTTGTACTCTAATTTAAGGGTTCTAGGGTATTTATCTTTGGGAGATATATCGATTAATCCACTTTGCCCGTACAATAATGCTTCAATTTGAGTTCGATTGTTGCGGTGTTTATGTAACAGCAAAAAAGGAGTCTTTTTTGAAAGTACTAACATGGCTTCAGCATTAATTTTTAAACCCAAAGAATAAGCTAAAAGTTGGTAAAAGCACTCTTGGAAATTCTTATCTGCATCAAGAAATAATTGCTCAACAAAGGACATCTTATGTTCTAATCTTTCAATAAGCAAACCTTCGGTAAAAGATTCCCAAAAGATATTTGTGAGGTTTCCAATAGCATAAGAACAAGGCAGGTTAGCGACTGAATTAGAAAGGCTTTCATATTCTTTTAGGTAAGTATCGGGTATAAGATTCTTTAGTTCGAGACAAATTATAGGGGCTCCACTCCTATTGGTTACATTCCGATTGTGCTCATACACCACATGTAAAATTACTGCATCGTACTTGTTGTCAAGCTGATGTTTATGCGCATACCAATCTGAACTTTTAATATGGATTTCTACATCGCCACACCACAAAACATCGCCAATTTGTATACGCGCATTTAAAAAATCAGGCCCGGCATTGTCATTATGGAAACCGGGTTTTAAAATTTGAATAGCAAGCTGATTTACATCTTGTAGATTAGAAAAATTAAACAGCTGGAATTTCCATATAAAATGGAGGAACTTTTCATTTATCATTATTAGATTATTATATTAATATTCTAATAAATATACAAAACTTACGAATTAGTTAGGGCAATGTACGATTACAAATTCGTGTTAAAAATGAAACTTAAAAACTCACCCATTAATCCCTTTTTTGTAGGCTTCTAATGCTCTTTCCCGAGCAAACTTATGTTCTATTATGGGTTCAGGATAAGAATCAGTTCCAAACTCTGGAACCCATTTTTTAACGTAGTCTTGATTTTTATCAAATTTCTTGAACTGTTCCAATGGGTTAAAAATCCTAAAATAAGGTGCTGCATCACATCCTGTTCCAGCCGCCCATTGCCAATTTCCATTGTTAGCTGAAAGTTCATAGTCTAGTAACTTTTTGGCAAAATAGGCCTCTCCAAGACGCCAATCGATTAACAAGTGTTTGCATAAAAACCCTGCAGTAACCATACGAACACGGTTGTGCATATACCCCGTTTTATTCAATTGACGCATCCCAGCATCAACCATTGGGTAACCGGTAGTTCCGTTGCACCAATGCTTAAAATCTTCGGAATTGTTTAACCATTCAATACCATCGTATTTAGACCTAAAGTTGCCGGAAACTACTTTGGGGAAGTGAAATAAAATTTGCATAAAAAATTCTCGCCAAATGAGTTCGCTCATAAAAACCTTGTCGTTTTTTGTGAGTTTGGAAATTATAGTACGAACACTTACAGTTCCAAAACGTAAATGAGGACTTAAATAACTGGTAGAATCTACACCAGGAAAGTCTCTCTCTTCGGGATATTTGTAAATTTGAGATAGGTTGTAATCTTGCACCTTAATTTTCGACTTTTTAATTCCGAGTTCTTCCAAAGATGCAAAGGGAATTAAGTTTTGAAAAAAATTAGAATTGCTTACCAGAGCTACTGGTTTTTTATGTTGGTAATTCTCTATCCACTTGTTTTTGTAGGGTGTGTAAACCGTGTAAGGTGTTCCATCCTTTTTCAATACGTCATTCTCTTGGTGAATAACTTGATCTTTAAAAGCTAAAAGATCAATCGTATTCGCTCTTAAAAGTTTTTCTACTGCCTGGTCTCTATCACGAGCATAAGGTTCATAATCCTTATTAACAAAAACACTTTTTATGGAATAGGACGCAATAAGGTCTTCCCATACTTGAATAGGATTACCTCTTAAACAAAGAATAGAGGTGTTTTTAAAGCTAAGTTGTTCATTAACTTTTGACAGACTCTCGTATATAAAATTAACACGAGGATCGTCTACAGGGAGTTCGTTAATTATTTGATCATCAAATATAAAAAGAGGCAATATTTGTTCTCCACTTAAAAGTGCTTGGTTTAAAGCTGTATTGTCTTCAAGTCTTAGATCTCTCCTAAACCAAAAAATAGAAATATTCTGCATAAGTTAGTTGTAATATAAAATATAAGCGTTTAGAGATGTTGCTACTAACAACCAAATAAAATAAGGGGCTACAAAAAGTGACTTGTACTGAAGTTGAGTTCTATAATTAAATAGAAAATAGGCAACTACAATAGTTAGTAAAGAAATAATGAGCAAACCTATAAAGGTGGCTTCAAAAAAAAAGAAAGCTGGATTCCAAGCAACGTTTAACACCCATTGAATGGCATATAGAGCATACACCTTTTTTGGACTCAAATTCTTAAAGGTTAGGTAAGCCATAAAAATGGCGAAACAGATCATTATTGAAGACCAAGCTGCACCAAAAACCCAACCCGGAGGAGTCCAGGGAGCTTTCGCTAAATTTTGATACCAAACAGATGAAACACCATTTCCTGTGAATGAACTGCCAATAGCTAGACCTACAAAATTGAGAAACAAAAAAAATACAATTCTTTTAAACATAGAATTTTAAGGCGTTTGTATTTAAGAACTCTGTTTTTTTAAAAGATCAATTTGTTTTAAAACTTCGTTGGCTTCAAAAGTTTTAGCATCACTTTGGGTTCTGTTAGATGTAGAAAGTTTGTAGGCTTCTTTTAGGAGCTCTTGGTACTTAATTTCAAGTTTTTCTACGGGAGATTTCTTCTTAAATAATCCGAACATATAAATTTGTTTTACCGTAAAGTTAGAAGTTATTTAACAATGCACAATTCTAATTTTGATTTAATTTAAAGAAAATACATTGGCAAAACAGCGTAAGCAATTTGAATGATCATTGCCTTTATTAGAAATGTTTATTACACTAATTAGAAGGGAGCTTTATATTTTTTGCAATAAAACTTCTGAAGTCCTGAAATTTCAGTTACCAATCACACCTCTCCCAACTGTCGCTTTTTTAATACCAGAATCAATCTCCAAGTAGGCAACTTTAGCCTCTAATATTTCAACATTCCATATATTGGTTTTACTTTTATAAATTATTTAAATACTTGGGAAGTAAATGAAGATTCTAAACACAAATTATGAGAACAGGGTATATGGACTGGATGTTTTTAGAGCAATAGCAATATTGATTGTCGTGATGGGACATGGAGGACTGATTTCAGGTAATTTATTTGATAGCTTTCCTTCATTTCCGTTAATCGATGGTGTTGAGTTATTTTTTGTATTAAGCGGCTTTCTAATTGGCTCTATTTTAATCAAAACACTTGAAAATGAGAAAAAAATAAATTTATCTTCTTTAATCAATTTTTGGAAAAGAAGATGGTTTAGGACATTACCCAATTACTACTTGATCCTTTTTGTTAACCTTTTACTGGTGAAGTACGAATTCATAAACGGAGATATTCAGAAGTTTTCGTACAAGTTCTTATTCTTCTTACAAAATTTTTCAGAGGGATTTGTTGATTTTTTTTGGGAAAGTTGGAGTTTGTCTATTGAAGAATGGTTCTATATCGTTCTACCGATATTTATTTTGATATTTAACTCTTTTCTTTCAAGGAAAAATACATTACTAAGCGCCATAATACTGTTAATCATTTTTCCTTTGCTTTATAGAATCAGCAACTCGGATATGAATGTCGATGGATTTTGGTTGGATGTTCATTTTCGTAAAGTGGTATTAACGAGGATGGATGCAATAATTTATGGTGTTTTAGCTGCGTATATAAAATTTTATCATGCTTCTTTTTTTCAAAGAAATCGCAATTGGATGTTTATATTGGGGTTAATTATCATTTACATAAACATCTATGTCCCTAAAGAGCCAAACGATTTTTACACAAAAACTTTTTCATATAGTATTACTTCATTAGGAGCTGCATTGTTACTCGCCAAAGCAGATAGCATTAAAAAATTCAAATACAATGTCATTGGTAAATCGGTGACATTCATTTCAGTCATATCCTATTCTATGTATTTAGTGAATTTAGCACTTGTAGCCCAAGTAATCGAAAAGAATTTTCCACCGCAAACAAAACTGGAAAACGCATACATGTATATTGTGTATTGGTTGGCTACAATTCTCGTCTCTACTATCATCTACAAGTTTTATGAAAAGCCAATAACGGGTTTACGTGATAAGGTTTAAATCTTTGACCAGCGATTCATACAGCTACTAACTAACAATCGGGATTTAATAATTCTTTGTTTTTGTTTCAGGAACAATTATTATTGATATATTTAAATATATAAATATACTATAATACTATTGAAATATGAACCGATTTTTACTACCATCTTTATTGGTGCTTTTAACCACTATCTCGTTAGACTTGAGAGCACAGACATGGAATACTCTTAACACCAACTATGGATACATCCAACTTGGTCCAGCAAATAGTAGTTGGGCTCATATTTACACAGATCGTCCAAAGTTTATCTTTAATAAAGATGTGTACGCTATTGGAGGAGGGTTTAGTGCATATAGTTCTAGCAATCTTTTTCTTAAAACAAACGGAACAACTCGAATGACTGTAATGTATAGCAACGGAAATGTGGGTATTGGCACAACGAATCCACTTGAGAAGTTACATGTTAACGGTAATCTTCTGATCCCGTCAGATAAAATTTTAAAATTCGGCACAGAAAATTCTAGTACTGGTCATTTAACAATACACAATGCTTCATGTTGTTATAATACGTATGCTGACATCAAAGGGAATCTGTATTTCCGAACAGAGGGTTCGGAAGCAACATTAGGAATTCAAAAAGATGCAACGGTAACAATTGGTGTATGGCCAAAGTATGATAACACAGTTGCTAATACAGACGGACATAAACTAATGGTGAATGGAGGTGTTCTTTGTGAAAAAGTCAAGATAATTGGCGATGTTCCAAATTCCGATCATGTTTTTGAAAAGGATTATGATTTAAAGAGTATTGAACAAGTGAAGGAGTTTGTTGAAACCAATAAACATCTTCCTGAAGTCCCTTCCGCAAAAGACTTCAAAGAAAATGGATATAATGTAGGAGAGATGGATGATCTCTTGTTAAGAAAAGTAGAAGAGTTGACGCTATATCTTATACAACTCAAAGAAGAAATGGACTTACTGAAAGCCGAGAGTAGTGAATTGAAACAGGCTGTTTCAAAATAATGATTCCTATGAGAAATCTTAAAAATCTATTTTGTCTTGCTGCACTAATGTTCTTTTCAGTTTATTCTCAAGGACAGAGTAATTACTATTACTATCAAGGTGAAAAAATCTTTCTCGAAGAAAGTACAGATGATGTTCTTATTCGTTTATCAAGTGATGCTAATCAAACTGAATTGTCAAGTTTTCTTAATTCTAGTAGTTATAAAAAAATGAAGTCCGAAGGAAAAGTTAGTTCGTATAAAATTCTTCATTTATCGACAAATAATAAATCAGCTTTTGAAAAGAACAAAGAATTAGAAAGATTAAGGGAAAATAGAAATATTTTGTCTGCAAATTTTATGTTGAAATTCGAAGGTGGTTCGCTTCAGGGATGCTCTAATGAATTTGTTGTAAAACTATCACCTTCTACATCATTTTCTGATTTTGAATCCTTATGTAAAAAAAATAAAATTCTTTCCTTAGAAGAAAATCGCTTTGTCAGAGGTAAATACATCTTAACTACTTCAAAGAAATCAAATAAAGGTGTCTTACAGTTAGCTAATGAATTTTATGAAACAGGATTTTTTGAGTACTCTGAGCCTGTTTTCTTTCGGGAAAAAATACTTCACACTAACGATCCTTTATACGGTAATCAATGGCCTTTAAATACTACTGTTGGTATCAATGTAGAGAATGCGTGGCATATAACAAGAGGAACACCTGAAATAAGAATTGCTGTAGTTGATGAAGGCGTTGATTTAAATCACCCTGATTTAGTTGGTAATTTATTGCAAGGTTTTGATGCTACAGGAAATGGAAGTGGGGGTGCTCCAACTGGAAATGAGGCTCATGGGACTGCCTGTGCAGGAATTATAGGAGCAACTTCTGATAATAATATTGGGATTACTGGCGTAGCCCCAAATTGTGCAATTATGCCTGCAAGATCACAATTTGGATTTGGAGGAACAGATAGTTGGTTATCAGATTGCATTGAGTGGGCTTGGCAAAACAATGCAGATGTAATCAGTAATTCTTGGGGAGGAGGCTCCCCTTCTAATCAGATAACTGATGCTATTAACAATGCTACAAACTTAGGGAGAGATGGTCTAGGTTGTATAGTATTATTTTCTTCAGGAAATGACGGAGCATCCGTATCTTTTCCAGCTGTATTACCAAATGTAATAGCAGTTGGGGCTACTTCAAATACAGGAGGTAGTGAATCATATTCAAATTTTGGAAATGAATTAGATATTGTTGCTCCTGGTGGAGACAAAAATTTAACTACAACTGATATTAGCGGTAGTAATGGCTATGACGGAGGTGATTACACAAGCTCATTTGACGGAACATCTGCTGCTTGTCCACATGCAGCAGGAGTTGCTGGGTTAGTTTTATCTGTTAACAGATGCCTTACATGGCAAGAAACTAAAGTAATTCTTGAATTAAATTGTGATAAAGTTGGAGGATACTGCTATAATACGTCATCTTCTCATCCGAATGGTACTTGGAACAACCAAATGGGACATGGTAGAGTGAATGCATTTAAAGCGGTTCAATATGCTCACAGTGTAGAGGTTAACTCTTCTCAAAATGTTGGTGGAGGCGTGGATCAAGGAGCTATTGGATTTTATCAATGGGTTTTGTCTAGTGGGGGGTGTTCAGGTTTAGCTGCTGCATCTTATTTTGTTAAAAGACATGAAGTACACAAGAATGTTTCTTTTCCATACACAGAAGCCCCTTTAATATTAGGAACTTCAAATGGTGTATCATCTGCAAACCCAAATAATGGTAATTATTGGTTAGGTTATCAAAATTTAACAGAAACTTCTGCTACCTTAAAAACAAATGTATACGAAATAACCAATGTTCTAGGTCAGCAGATAGGGTGGGTTCCTACTTCTCCATCCAATGTGAAATTTGATTATACTGTGTTGAGTGCTATTCAAACTGATTTATTTTTGCAAAATCAAATTTTAAGCGGTAATTCACAAAAACATAATGTAACAAACCTAATCACAGCTGGTAATAATGTTACATCTTCTATCCCTCAAGGAGATTATATCGTTCAGGGAACGGCTAATATTCAATTGAGAGCGGGAAATGAAATAACTCTTAATGCAGGAACAACCATACAGCCAAATCAAGGGGGGATTTTTAGTGCAGTTGTGGAGCCTTTTTTTACATGTACTCAATTCCCAATGGGAAAAATGGTACAAACTAATGGTAAAAGTGGAGAGAGAGAGGTTTCTAGTTATGACCAACCTTTTTTCAAAAGTTATAATGTAATTTTTAGTGAAGATTCTGAAGATGACCTTGTCTCATTGGATAATATTGAATTAAAGATATATCCAAACCCCTGTACAGATCATTCTACTATTGAATATATTCTACCTAAAAATGGACAAGTGACTTTATCTGTATTTGATTCGAAGGGTGTTGAATTAGTTAAATTGGAAAATAGAAAACTTCACCAAGCTGGTAACTATAAAATTGATTTTAACATCAATGATTATCCTGCTGGAATTTATATCGTGAATATTTTAACTGGTAGAAAGTTAATTAGTAAACAACTTATAAAAAATTAAACGCTATGAAATTAATTAAACATAGCTTTGCCGTAATAATTGTTTTGAGTACTGTTTTAATATCTTCTTGTAAAAAGGATAAAGGCTGTGTTGATGAGGATAATAGGTATAATGGTGCTTGTCCTCAAGTCATAGAACCTGTATGTGGTTGTAACAACAAAACTTATAACAATAGTTGTGAAGCACAGAGAAATGGTGTAGTGTCATGGCAAGATGGAGAATGTAATTGAGAAACAACATCTAATCTACTCCCTCCAAACTCCTAACCTTCCTCAAAATATCCTCAATGGTATAGGTACTATAAAAGAAATGCTCTGCCGTTTTTTTGATGCAATCGTCATATCGAATGCGTTTTTTATCGAATAAGTGGCAGAAATATTGATAAACAGCTTTGTATTTTGTGAGTGTGGCGTTTCGTTTTGGAGCTTGCATGTTACAAAGTTACCGGCTACTTTAAGTGAGAATGTGAAACGCCTGTCAGTATTATCCATCATTCGGTTAAATACATCAACAAGGAACTGGAATCAGAGCTTTATATTTTATGCAATAAAACTTCTGAAGTCCAAATGGTTGCAAACTCATCCTTAAGATTTGCAAGTGCTGTCAAATGTATTGTCTCGGCATCGTATTTTTCGCCCAAAACCCCTACACGATCAAAGGTAGCTGTTGCGTCCGAAATCAAGTACGTATCAAAACCATAGTTACCAGCCATTCGAGTCGTTGTAGAAATACAATGATTGGTGGTCATACCCACAATCACCAAAGTATCGATATGTAAGAGTTCTAATTGCTCTTTTAAATTAGTACCAATAAAAGCACTGTTTACTTGTTTGGTAATGATAGGTTCGTGATGAAGGGGTAAAACTGAATCGTGAAAATCAAAACCCGTATTGGATTTGTGTAATTTTGACAAAGGATTTGTAGAACTATGTCTAACATGAAAAACAGGAAGATTAAGAGCTCTCCATTGCGCTAATATGCTTTTACAAGTGAGCTCAGCACTTCTGTTATTTCTATTCCCACCCCAGTAATCATAATCTAAAAATGCTTTTTGAACGTCTACAATTACAAGCGCTGGATTTTTAGTTCTTAACTTCATAAAAAGTACAATTGAATATTTCGGATCGTATTAAATAAAAAATACTAATAGGTATTAAATAATGTTGGCTTTAGATAACTCTAATGCCATTTCAATTTGTAATTCTTGCGCTTTTATTCGTGCAGCATGAGCAAAGTTATCGTCGTGTGAAGCATAAATAATACCTCTAGAAGAATTAACTAACAAGCCACAATCTTTGGTCATACCATATTTTGCAACCTGCTCTAAACTTCCTCCTTGAGCACCTACTCCAGGAACTAATAAAAAATGTGTTGGTATCGTTTTTCTGATCTCTTTTAACCAATCTGCTCTGGTAGCACCCACCACATACATCATATTAGCATCTGTACCCCACTTAGATGAAGATTCTAGAACTTGTTGGTAAAGAGGTTTGCCGTCTGCTTCAATAAGCTGAAAATCTTTACCTCCTGGATTAGACGTTAGGGCTAAAAGAATAACCCATTTATTCTTGTAAACAAAAAATGGCGTAACAGAATCTTTACCCATGTAGGGTGCTACTGTTATAGAATCAAAATCCATATTCTCAAAAAAGGCCTTAGCATACATTGAAGATGTATTTCCAATATCTCCTCTCTTTGCATCAGCAATAGTAAAAATATCTTTTGGGATGTAGTCCAGTGTTTTTTGAAGTGATTGCCAGCCTTTAATCCCAAGAGATTCGTAAAAAGCTAAATTTGGCTTATAGGCCACACAAAAATCTTTAGTGGCATCAATGATTTGTTTGTTAAATTCGAAAATTGGATCCTCAAATTCTAAAAGATGTTTTGGTATTTTATCTAGCGCAGCATCCAAACCAACGCATAAAAATGATTTCTTAACTTTAATTTGAGTTATTAACTCAGCTCTAGTCATCATTACCCTCTTTTAAACGCTCTGCATTTTCAGCAACAGTAAGCTCTTGAATAATTTTATGAATATCTCCATTTACAATATCACCTAAGGAGTACAAAGTCAAACCAATACGATGGTCTGTAACCCTACCTTGTGGATAATTGTACGTTCGTATTTTTGCCGAACGGTCTCCAGTAGATACCATGGTTTTTCGTTTACCCGCAATTTCTGCATTTCGCTTGGCAAGTTCAATTTCAAAAATACGGGATCTTAAAACTTGTAGCGCTTTGGCGTGATTTTTAATTTGAGATTTTTGGTCTTGACATTGCGCAACGACACCGGAAGGAATATGCGTTAACCGAACCGCAGAATAAGTAGTATTAACTGACTGACCTCCTGGGCCAGAAGAACAATAGGTCTCTTTTTTTATATCTTTATCGCTAATTTGAACATCAAATTCTTCGGCTTCAGGAAGTACAACTACAGAAGCTGCAGATGTGTGAACTCTTCCTTGTGTTTCAGTTTGAGGAACGCGTTGAACACGATGAACACCAGATTCATACTTCATCGTACCGTAAACATCATCTCCACTAACATTCATTACAATTTCTTTGTAACCACCTGCAGTACCGTGCGTAACATCTACGAGTTCTGTTCGCCATTTTTTTGACTCACAATATCGAGAATACATTCTAAATAAATCACCCGCAAAAATACTCGCTTCATCTCCACCTGCTCCGGCCCGAATCTCAACTACAGCATTTTTGGAATCTTCTGGATCTTTTGGAATAAGAAGTACTTTAATTACGTCCTCTAATTGAGCCTTTTTAGGTATGGCATCGCCTAATTCCATACGAGCCATTTCTTTCATTTCAGCATCATCTTCTGTAGCCAAAATCTCATTTGATTCTTCTATATTATCGCAGATTGTCTTGTAGGACAAATAGGATTCTATAATGGGTGTTAAGTCTTTGTACTCCTTATTTAGTTGTACATAACGCTTCATATCTGCAATTACTTCTGGTTCGATGATCTGCTGAGCTACATCATCGAAACGAAGTTTTATCATTGCTAATTTATCTAGTAATGCCATATTAATATACGAATTCGCCGTGTTGGCTCTTAATAGTTAGTTTTTTCCCTTGGTATTTTTCTACTTTACCAATAATCTTTGCATTCACACCAAACTGTTTTGATATGTTAATGATCTCTTGGGCATGTTCCTTATTCACGTAAAGTTCCATACGATGCCCCATATTAAAAACTTTATACATTTCTTTCCAGTCTGTACCAGACTGTTGCTGAATTAAAGTAAACAAGGGCGGCGTTTCAAAAAGTTGATCCTTTACCACATGAACATTATCAACAAAATGAAGCACTTTTGTTTGTGCTCCGCCACTACAATGAACCATGCCATGAATGTGGTTTCTATGAGAATCTAATATCTTTTTTATTATTGGCGCATAGGTCCGAGTTGGCGAAAGAACTAATTTACCTGCATCTAAAGGAACTCCATCTACAACATCAGTCAACGCAATGGAACCCGAATAGACTAAATCAGAAGGGACAGATGCATCGAAACTTTCGGGGTATTTTGTAGCTAATTCATTATGAAACACATCGTGTCTAGCAGATGTTAATCCATTAGAGCCCATACCACCGTTGTATTGTTTTTCATAAGTGGCTTTCCCAAAGGATTCAAGCCCTACTATAACTTCGCCACCTACAATATTATGATTGGATATAACCTCTGAACGTTTCATCCGAGCTGCAACAGTAGAGTCTACGATAATGGTTCGAACCAAATCACCTACATCAGCTGTTTCTCCTCCGGTAGAATAAATTTCTACACCTTGCGAACGAAGGTCTTCAAGTAGTTCTTCTGTTCCATTAATAATTTCTGAAAGAACGTCTCCGCTAATTAAGTTCTTATTTCTTCCAATGGTAGAAGAAACTAATATATTATCTACAGCACCAACACAAAGCAGGTCATCTATATTCATAATCAAAGCATCTTGAGCTATGCCTTTCCATACAGACAAATCGCCTGTCTCTTTCCAATACATATAAGCCAAAGAGGATTTTGTTCCTGCTCCATCGGCATGCATAACGATACAATAATCAGAATCACCTGTTAAACGGTCTTCAACAATTTTACAGAAAGCGTGAGGAAATAATCCTTTATCAACATTTTTGATGGCATTATGAACATCTTCTTTAGATGCAGAAACGCCTCTCATCATATATCTATCTTGGTTGCTCACGTGTAAAATATCTAGCAGGTTAACTCGACGTAAATATACTCAAATAAAAAAGCATCCCACATTTCAATGGGATGCTTTTTTAATGCCTATTATATTTAATAAGAACCGTATTTTTCAGCATCAGCAGGGTCAGATTCAATTTGTTTAAAATCTGTTCTTCGATTCATTTGATGTGCTAATTTGCGTCTTCTCTTAGATCGAATTTCTTCAATAAATTGTTGAGACAAAACATCACCTTTAACAAACCCACTTCTGTCTTCTTGTAAAACAAGAGGTTCTGATTCTCCCATACCAATAGCTTCTAGTCGGGTAGCATCTATGCCTTGTTCAATTAAATAGGTAACACAAGCATCGGCTCTCTTTTGAGATAATGCAAGGTTAAAATCATCTCCACTTCTAAAGTCGGTATGAGAGCGCAATTGAATTCTTAAATCTTCATTAGTCAGTAATACTTCAACTAATTTATCAAGGTCTTTTTTTGCCATTTCTCTTAAATCAGCAGAACCTAAATCGTATTCAATTTGAGGTAATACAATAGGCAATCTGTACACTTTCATTGAGAGGTCTACCGAAATGGTATACAAAAATCCTTCGTCCGTAGATTCAAAATCATGAATTGTTAAATCTTGAGTCGTTACAGTATCGATAATTTCAACATAAGTATCTTTAGTGTAGGTTACTTCATATTCAACACCTTGCTTGATAGCTTCATCACCAAAATTAAAATAACCATCTCTATTTGTTATGGCATCGTATGAGGAACCGTCAGAGCCATCAATATGAATCGATACACCTTGAATAGGATCCGTTGATTCAGTATCTACTAAAATACCCTCCATCTTAAACTTAAGATCTGAAAGGTTCACTTCATAAATATCATCTCCACCACGGCCACCTTTTCTGTTAGATGTAAAGAAGCCATTCATTGCATCTTTTCCAGAGAAAATAATACCAAAGTCATCAAAAGAAGAATTAATCGGATACTTCATATTTTTCACTTTCCCAAACTGTCCACTAGGTCTTTTGGTTGCTCTAAAAATATCAAAACCTCCCATGCCTAAATGACCTTTAGAGGCGAAAAATAAAGTACCGTCTTTATGAACAAACGGAGCGATTTCGTGACCTGGTGTGTTTACCTCTGGGCCTAAGTTAACAGGATCTGCCCATACATCGCTTCTTTTATTGAATTGCGACATCCAAATATCAAAATCACCATAACCACCAGGCATGTCAGAAACAAAATATAAAGTTTCCTCATCTGGAGATAAGCACGGAAAAATAACCATGTAATTGGAGTCAATTGGAAGCGATAGTTCTTCAGGAATATCCCATTCACCACCTTTTTTGATAGATGAAAAGACACGAGGAACGTGGGCTTCATTTTTTTTCATGATGGCACGATTGAAGTACATAAGATTACCTCGCTCATTTAAACTAACAGCACCTTCATCGAACTTGGTATTTATAATATCATCGGTCTCTAAATAATCTCCAAGAGACAAAGGCTCAGACCACTTTGGTTTTGCCTGTTTTTTATTTTTGTTACCACGTTTTCTCTTGCTTTTCTCCACTTCAGACACCCAAACATCAGTGAAATACTGACCTGTTTGTTTACTTATTTTCTTACCCTTAACACCTTTCCTTGCTGTTGTGAACAACAAAAGACTGAAATCGTTCTTTCCAAATGCAGGCATTCTATCATCATTCTTAGAGTTGATACCTTTCATATTTGTAACGGCATAACGAGTTGGATTCTCAGTCCACTCAATAGCTACCTCACAGGCTTCAATTGCTTCTTGAGACCTTAAGTCTCCCGGAACTTTCTCATTATACAAACCAAAAGTTTTAATGGCATCCTCAAATTTACCTAAATTCCTTTGCATCATTGCTAAATACAAAAGAGCAATAGGATCATCGTAGCGCATCTTTATCGCACGCTTGTAATAACTCTCTGCTTGTCTATAGTTCCCTATTTTACGAGCACACTCTGCCAATTTAAAACTCATTTCAATTTTTTGAGATCTATCAGAAGATTTTGAATAAGCTCTCTTAAAATGAATCATTGCTTTATGAAACTCGTATTGATCGTAGGCAATTTCAGCTTTTTTTAACTGCTTACCTTGAGCGAATGAATTAAAATTAAACGCTAAAGAAGCAATTAGTAGTAATACTATTTTTGTTAATCTCATTGGATTGAGTTAATGAGTTATTAGTTTGGCTTTCGATACAAATTATGTGCAAAGATTGCTAAAATAACTAAAATATTAGCAACTAAAAAACATACTGTGTAGAAGCGTAAAGAACAAATCAAAAAAATTGAACTGAAAACAAAAAAGCACCTTAAAAGGTGCTCTCTTATTTAAAGAATAGTATAGCTATTTAATATCTGCTTGAGATACTGTTTTAACAATTCTTGATGCAATTTTATAGGGATCACCATTTGAGGCTGGACGTCGATCTTCTAACCAACCTTTCCATCCTTGCTCTACTGTAATGATAGGAATTCTTATGGATGCACCTCTGTCAGAAACACCATAACTAAATTCGTCTATAGATGCCGTCTCATGTAAACCCGTCAAGCGCATTTCATTAAACTCTCCATAAACAGCCATATGCTCTTTTACAACTGGCCTAAATGCTTCACACACTTTTTCATAAACTTCTTTAGACCCGCAAGTTCTTAGTAAGGTGTTAGAAAAATTAGCATGCATTCCAGAACCATTCCAATCTCCAGCTACAGGCTTTGGATGATATTCAATGTAGTAACCATACTTTTCGGTTAGCCTGTCTAACAAATAGCGAGCAACCCAAAGTTCATCACCTGCTAATTTTGCCCCTTTTGCAAACAATTGAAATTCCCATTGCCCTGAGGCAACTTCTTGATTAATTCCTTCAAAGTTTAAACCTGCTTGAATGCATAAATCAGCGTGTTCTTCAACAAAATCTCTTCCGTGGGTATTTCTACCTCCTACTGAGCAATAATACATCCCTTGTGGACCAGGAAAACCGCCAATAGGAAACCCTAATGGAAGCTGAGTGTCATTATCCATAATAAAATACTCTTGCTCAAATCCAAACCAAAAGTCATTATCATCATCCAGTATCGTAGCACGTGCGTTAGATACGTGAGGTGTTCCGTCAGAATTTAAAACTTCTGTCATTACCAAATAAGCATTTTCGCGCTCTGGATCAGGGAAAATTGCAACAGGCTTAAGCAAGCAATCTGAAGAACCACCTACAGCTTGTCTAGTAGAACTTCCATCGAAAGACCACATTGGGCATCCTTCTAATGTACCGTCAAAGTTTTCTACAACCTTTGTTTTACTTCTCATGTTTTGAGTAGGATAATATCCGTCTAGCCAGATGTACTCGAGTTTTGTTTTCATAACAATGAAATAGAGTTTTAAATTAGCTACAAATATAAACTCATTATTTGGTAGATGTAAAATTTACAACTAAAATTTTACAATTTAAATCGTACACAATCAAATGAATATCAGAATAAAAACAATATGTATATTGTGTAGACCATTAGCAAGACAAGGCCTTCAACTCTTCCAAAATGGTCTTTCTTAAACAAGAACATCAAGGGGTAAAGCAAAACAGAAATTCCAAGCATCCACCAGATATCATTCGTTAATAGACTTTGATCTAGCACTGCTATAGGTTTTACCATAGACGTAATTCCTAACACAGCCAAAACATTAAAAATATTAGAACCAATAAGATTACCAATAGACAAATCCTTTTGTTTTTTTAATGCAGCTATTATCGAGGCTGCTAATTCAGGAACAGAGGTACCAAAAGCTACAATAGAAACAGATATAATACGCTCACTTAATCCTATTTCTCTTGCCAAACCACTAGCGCCATTAACTAAAAAGTGAGACCCAAAATAAAGAAATGTCCCCCCAGACACTAAGTAAAATGAAAGTTTAAACAAAGAAATAGAATTCACATTGACCTCTTTACTAAGGAGTTCTTGCTTCCTAGATTTTTGTATTAAATATAGCGTAAGTAAACCTAGCAGGACAATAAAAACAAAGCCTTCCCATGCCTCTAGTAATGCATTCGTAAATAAGAATATTGCAAACAACACACAAGCCGTTAGCATTACGGGAATATCAAATTGATACAACCGTTTCTTAAAACTCAATGGATACACTAAAGCTGTCAAGCCTAAAACTAAAGAAATATTGGCAATATTTGATCCAATAACATTACCTATAGCCATATCAGGATGGCCAGTTAAAGCAGAATATACACTTACAATAAGCTCGGGAGCAGATGTGGCAAAAGACACTACAGTTAAACCAATTACAACCATAGAAACCCTCATCCTTAAAGCTAAAGCTACTGAACCCTTAACTAAGAAATCTCCTCCAAGTATGAGAAGTACAAGTCCTAAAAAAAAATAGAAAATATCCAAAATTTAGTTGTCTATAGATGTCTTAACACCTCTCTTTACTGATTGCGCTAAACTTTCAATTTCCTTAAGATCACTTTGAACATCTGATGAAATACTATCCACGCTTTTAGAACTGGCGTGAATTTCTCTTTTAACATCATTGCTTGCATCTTTAATCTTTCGAATTGTACGACCAGCAGACCTAGCAAAACCTGGGATTTTATCCGGTCCAAAAAGGAGCAGAAAAACAAAAGCAATGAGGACAAACTCTCCTGTACCTAAAAAATTTAAAAATAAAAATGAATTTACCATTAGGCTAAAATAAAAAAAGTCCTGCGATTGCAGGACTTTCTTAGCATACTAAATAAAAATTATTTTTCAGTTTCTTCCTTTAAAGTATCAACCATAATAGGTGTAGCAATAAACAATGAAGAGTATGTACCTACTACAACTCCAATCATAAGGGCAAACATAAAGCCACGAATTACCTCTCCGCCAAATACAAATATTACAAACAACACAAAGAAGGTTGTAACAGATGTGTTTATTGTTCTACTCAACGTACTGTTAAGTGCGGCATTAACGATGTCATGTGTAGTACCTTTCTTTTTAGAGAAATATTCTCTTACTCTATCAAAGACAACAACAGTATCGTTTAATGAGTAACCAATTACGGTAAGAATTGCGGCTATAAATGCCTGGTCGATCTCTAACGAGAAAGGTAACTTTCCGTAAAAAATAGAGAAAATAGACAATACAATTAGTACATCATGGAATACCGCAGCAACTGCACCTAAAGAGTAAGACATCTTACGGAATCGAATTAAAATGTACATAAAGATTACAATAAGAGAGAACAAAACCGCCCATAGCGCAGATTGTTTAATATCATCTGCAATTGTAGGCCCTACAAGTTGAGAACTCATAACTTCATAATTCATTCCTAAGGTAGACAAACCTTCAGCTAATTTAGCATCTACCAATTCATCAGAACCTTTTTCATCTATCATGAATTTGGTTGTAATTTTAACCTGATCAGCTTTACCAAAAGTTTTCACTTCTGGAGCTGTCTCAAAAGGAGTAGCTAATGAAGAACGAACCTCTTGAGTAACAACATCTTGATCAAAACGAACAACAAATGTACGCCCACCTTTAAAATCAACTCCTTCATTAAGACCTCTTGTAGCAAGAGATGAAATACCTAATACAATTAATAGGGATGAGAAAATATAGGCTGTCTTACGTTTTGCAATAAATGCAAAGTTGTTGTTCGCAAACCAGTTCTCCGTCATTTTAGATGCAAACTTAATTGGTTTTTTAGAAGCCATTTTAGATTCAAAAACTAAACGTGTAAGGAAAATTGCAGCAAACAAAGAAGTGATAATACCAATAATTAAGGTAGTTGCAAAACCTTTAATTGGTCCCGTACCAAAAGTATACAATATAACACCCGTTAATAAGGTGGTTACATTGGCATCTATTATGGCTGCATAAGCATTATTGTAACCATCCGAAATAGCAAGACTCATTCCTTTACCAGCTCTTAACTCTTCACGAATACGTTCGTAGATAAGAACGTTTGCATCTACTGCCATACCTATCGTAAGAACAATCCCTGCAATACCAGGTAAAGACAATACTGCTCCTAATGAGGAAAGAACTCCAAATATGAATAAGATGTTTAACACCAGAGCGAAATTCGCAGCCAAACCAGCAGTTTGGTAATAAAAAATCATGTAAACAAGTACAATCAATAAAGCAATAGCAAACGATGTAAACCCTGAACTAATTGCTTCGGCACCTAAAGAGGGACCAACGATCTCAGATTGAATTATTTTTGCTGGAGCAGGTAATTTACCCGCTTTTAAAATATTCGATAAATCTTCTGCTTCTTCAACTGTAAAGTTTCCTGAGATGCTTGAACTACCATTTGGAATAACGTCATTAACAGTTGGAAAAGAATAAACATAATTATCTAAAACTATAGCTACCTGGCGATCAATATTGTTCTCCGTTAACTTTTTCCATTTCTTTGCACCTTCAGCATTCATGCGCATGCTTACATTAACAGATCCTGTTGGATCAATTTGCGAGTTTGCATCAACAATAACGTCTCCACCTAACTGAGGAGCATCGTCTCTATTTGATTTGATGGCAACATACTCCAGACCTACCTCTTCACCTTCTACTTCTAAAGGTTTAGCAGACCACAAGAATTTTGTATTTCTTAAATCTCCAGTTAGCAAAGCGCGAATATCTGTTCTACTCATTAATGCATTTACTTTAGCAGTATCGTCTTCAGATACAACACCTAAACGAGCACCAAAAGCGTATTGAACACCCATTAATTCAAAGAAAGGATTTCCTGCACCTGTATCTGGAAGGTCAAGTGAATCTAAACTTAAAGAATCTGTATCAAAAACAGAAGGACTTTCAACTTCTTTCTCTGCTGAGACTATTGTATTTACATTTGATAAAAACAATTGAAGCTCTTGAACATTGGTAGTCTCCCAAAACTCTAACTGAGCAGTACTTTGCAACAAACGCTTCACACGTTCGTGATCTTTAACACCAGGAAGCTCAACTAATATACGACCTTCTTGCTCAAGTTGTTGAATGTTTGGCTGAACTACACCAAACTTATCTATACGAGCACGTAGTACTGAAAAAGCACGATCTATAGCTCCCTTTAATTCTTCTCTAACAACAGCAATAACCTCTTCGTTCGAAGCATTGACCTCAAATTTATCAAGCATATTTCTGTGACCGAAAATACGAGGAGAAGACAACAAAACAGTTGTATTATTCGCTGCGTTTACTTCGTTAAATGAGGAAACAAAGTCGTCTATGTAATTGTTTTGAGAATCACTTTGCTTTGCATTAGCTTTAGAAATTGCTTGGTTAAAAGTAGCATCTGCCGATTTATTTGCCAATATTCTAAGAATGTCTCCAACAGATACCTCAAGCGTAACGTTCATTCCACCTTTTAAATCTAGACCTAAGTTTAGCTCTTGCTCTTTACATTCTTTGTAAGAATAGCCAAAATACAATTCTTCAGATGCTATAGAATCAAGATAAACTTGCTCAAGATCATAATCGCCGTTACTGAATGCCTTAGCCTCTTTCTCTACATTTTTAACCATCCATGTAAAGGCCAATTGGTATATACAGATTAGTGCAAATACAACAGCTATAAATTTAGTAAATCCTTTATTACGCATATTAAGTTTATTTTAGTGTCCTTTATTTAGGGCTGACAAATATAAACTTTCAATAAAAAAATACCAATTTATTTAAGTTTATTATAGTTTAACTTCGGCACAATTCTTGTTTATTTGAAAATAACATTGATTCTACATACCATTATGAAGTATTTGATTCCTATTTTTCTTTTAAGTATTGCCTGTTTTAAAGGCTATTCACAGCAATCATTTCAACAATCACAAAGCATTAAAGTAAAAAAAAATGGAACTGACTTAATTAATCCATGGGCTGGCGGTGCAAATGTCCCGCAACTATCGTCTATTGACCTAAATAAGGACGGAATTCTAGATTTAATTGTTTTTGATAAAAACGGAGATCAAATTAATTGTTTTACAAACAACGGAACACCTGGTCAAGTTGATTATCATTACACCCCGGAATACAACACCTGTTTCCCAATACTTGAAGATTGGGTGTTACTAAGGGATTACAATTGTGATGGTGAAATGGATATTTTTACCTATAATAATGGTGGAATTCGTGTGTACAAAAACGTAAACAACAACGAACTACTTAGTTTTGAACTTGTAGGAACCATACGCACAAATCGAGGTTCTGGACCAACTAATTTATATGTGAGCTCTGTAGACATACCTCACATTGGCGACTTGGATTTTGACGGTGATCTCGACATACTCACCTTTAGCATCATTGGCAACAATGTGGAATGGCACAAGAACAACTCCATAGAAGAATTTGGAGATTGTGACAGTCTTAACTTTACACTAGAAGACGATTGTTGGGGAGATTTTAGTGAAAATTTCGCTAACAACTCGGTTACTTTAAACGACTGCTCTCAAAAAAAACAAACCTACGTAAAACAAGCAAAACATTCTGGCTCAACGGTTACAGCTATAGACCTAAATGCAGACAGTTTTTACGAACTTCTCCTAGGAGACGTCACTTTCGACAATATAGTTATGCTTGAAAACAGTGCACCAAATACAGAAGCACTTATGGTTGCACAAGATGTTAATTTTCCAAGCTACAATACTAGTATAGAGCTCACTAAATTCCCTGCAACCTATTTTATAGATTTAAATAACGACCAACAAAAAGATTTAATTGTTACCCCTAACGGCAACAATGTTTCACATAACTTTGAAAATATTTGGTTTTACGAAAACATTTCAGCTAACGAAGAAGTAAACCTTAACCTGGTTCAAAAAAATGTTTTAACAGATGAAATGATTGAAGTAGGTTCTGGAGCGCATCCTGTTTTCTTTGACTACAACTCCGACGGGTTGATGGATTTAATAGTTGCAAATTATGGGTACTACCAAGATGGAGGCAACTTTAACTCTCAACTTGCATTGTACAAAAATTCAGGAACACTAGGAGAACCTTCATTTGAATGGGTAACAGATGATTTTTCAGGATTAGGAGCTCTTAATTTTGAGAACAACATCATCCCTACATTTGGCGACTTAGACAACGACGGTGACATAGACATGATTGTAGGGGATTCAAATGGAAATATTCATTTATTAAAAAACATACCCAACACAAGTAATGAAGCAGAATTCTATATAAATACAATAGAGTACTTTGACATTGATGTAGGTAGTTTTGCATCACCTTTTTTAGTTGATATTGATCGAGATGAAGATTTAGACCTCATTATAGGCTCAAGACAAGGTGCCATAAGTTACTACGAAAACCAAGGAGATATAAACGATGCTAATTTTGTTTTGACAAACGATACTTTAGGAAATATGGATCTAACAGATCCAATTTACAATACTGCCTACACTACGCCATGTGTTGTTGACTCCGAAAATGGATTCGAGCTTTTTGTTGGTACAGAAAAGGGAGCACTATACCATTACAATACCATAGACGATAACCTAAATGGTAGCTTTGAAATTGTTTCAGATTACATGCAGTTGTTCTCCAAAAGCATAAAAACCGCACCAGCAATTTACGATTTAAATAACGATGGCTGGAATGACATGTTGATTGGAGTATTTACAGGCGGCGTTCATTTGTTATGGGGTAGTGAGCTAAGTAGTTTTACTTTGAAGGAATCCAATCAAAATTCCGTAGTTATTTACCCAAACCCTTCACAAAGTATTTTTAACATCAAAACAAATAAACTAGTATCTAATGCAACTGTATTTGCCCTAAATGGCACTAAAGTTTTAAAAAGTTACAACAGCAGTAAACTCGACTTAACTGAATTTAAAAATGGTCTCTATTTTGTAAAGATTATTTTCGAAGATCAATCAACTCAATACAGCAAGATATCGCTACTGAAATAAATAATAAAGCTACACTCTACTTTGATGGGCACTGCATTATGTGTAACAGAAGTATGAAATTTCTAATTAATAGAGATAAAAAAGAGGTGTTTAAAATTGGATTTATATCAAATCAATCTCAATTCAAATCGATGAATTCTATTGTTTTGAAATACAACGAAAAAACATATACCAAATCTACGGCTATTATTAAAAGCTTAATTTTACTAGGTGGCGGATACAAAGCAGCTAGTATTCTTTTAGTTATTCCCAAATTTATAAGAAATGGAATTTACACTGTAATCGCTAAAAATCGTTACAAGTGGTTTGGTAAATTAGATACATGCCCTACCCTTCCCAGAGATTGGGTAAAGAGACTGGTTAATACAGAGGAAACTTAGTCTTAATTAAAATCTTTCATTGCTCGATCCATTTGTCGCTTGTCATCTTTAGCCTTAAGGTCATGCCTTTTGTCGTGTAATTTCTTACCTCTAGCCAGAGCAATATCAATTTTAGCCCAACCTTTAGGGTTTACAAAGAGCTTTAAAGGCACAATGGTAACACCTACATCTTGCAAAGCATCTGCAATGGTTTTAATTTCCTTTTTGTTAAGCAACAACTTACGCAAACGCTTAGGTGTATGATTTAAATAGGAACCGTAACTGTATTCGGCTATAAACATGCCAGTAACCCATACTTCACCATCTTTTTCATAACAATATGCTTCTGCTAGGTTGGCATTACCTTCGCGCAAAGATTTTATCTCGGTACCCTGTAACTGTAAACCAGCGGTAAAGAATTCTAAAAGCTCGAACTCAAATCGTGCCTTGCGATTTAAAATGGAAACCGATTGGGGTTTTACTTTTTTTGCCATTAGAGTCTGTTTTGCTTCCACTTAGATTTAGAAACTTGAGTTTCTATAGATCTTGAATGTTGGGATTCATTAAAAAAATTAGCCGCAAACCAAGCAGCAACTTCAAGCTCATCTTGAGATGGCTCTTTAAGTAAACTTGGGTTAAAATGCTTCGCAACAAAATGGGTGTCAAAATCTCCTGAAATAAAAGATTCATGGTTCATCACGAAAGCACCAAACTCTAAAGTAGTTTGAATACCTGAGATTTCATAATCTTTTACAGCTCTACTCATCCTAAAAATCGCTTCGCTTCGATCTTCACCAAACGTAATTAGTTTAGAAATCATAGGATCATAATAAATGGGCACTTCCATTCCTTCTTCAAAGCCATCATCAACACGAACTCCTATTCCACCTGGACGTCTATAGGTTAACAATGTTCCAATATCAGGTAAAAAATTATTCTTAGAATCTTCGGCATACACACGAACCTCAATTGCATGACCTGAAATTGAGACATCTTCCTGAGAAAAAGATAGTTTTTCGCCTCGAGCAACCAATATCTGTTGTTTAACCAAATCTATTCCAGTAATCATCTCAGTAACCGGATGTTCGACTTGCAAGCGGGTATTCATTTCTAAAAAATAGAAATCATGATTTTCATCTAATAAAAATTCCACAGTACCCGCACCTATGTAATCACATGATTTAGCTACATCTACTGCACACTGTCCCATTTTAGCTCTAAGTTTAGGGGTTAAAACAGAAGAGGGTGCTTCCTCAATAACTTTTTGATGCCGACGCTGAATAGAGCATTCTCGTTCGAATAAATGAATTACATTTCCGAACTTATCTGCTAAAACTTGAATTTCAATATGACGCGGCGAAGCCACATATTTTTCAATGAAAACTGCACCATTTCCAAAAGCAGAAACTGCCTCACTCACAGCCAAATTCATTTGTTCTTCAAAATCTTCTGCTCGTTCTACAATTCGCATTCCTTTTCCTCCGCCACCGGCAGAAGCTTTAATTAAAATAGGAAAACCAATAACTTGAGCAATTTTCTTTGCAGCTTCAACATCTTCGATAGCTTCATCAGTTCCTGGAACCATTGGAATGTTGTATTTTTTTACAACAGCCTTGGCCGATAATTTATCGCCCATTAATTCCATGGCTCGTGGAGAGGGGCCTATAAAAGTTATCCCAGCCTCCTTTACTTTTTGAGCGAAAGTGGCATTCTCAGACAAAAATCCATAACCAGGATGTATGCCATCCACCCTTAATTCTTTACATAAAGATATGATCTTATCGCCTAGTAAATACGATTCACTTGAGGCAGCTGGGCCAAGAAGTACTGCCTCGTCTGCATAAAGAACATGAGGCGAAACTCTATCTACCTCAGAATATACTGCTACCGTCCTGATTCCCATTTCTTTAGCTGTACGCATAACCCTTAGCGCAATTTCTCCTCTGTTGGCAATTAATATTTTTTTCATATCTAAAATTGAGGATTGCAAATTACAAAAAATATAGGCTCAATATTTATTAAAATAAATTGCAATTAATTAAGCAATATTTATATATTTGAATATATAAATATAATAAAAAATCTATGAGAAAGATAATCTGTATTTGTTTCGCTTTTGTAATTTCAGGAATTGCATCTAGTCAAACATCAAAACAATTGGTTCCTAAGGGAGTAAAACAAGCCAACAAGGGAATTAAAACAAAAAATAGAAAAGACAACAAGAAAAATAATTATCTCTACTCAAAAAGATTAGATTTCGCACCTACTTCATCAGAGTATAGACTTTTTAGTAATGGAATGTCAGAACAAATCATTGGTGAAACTTATTACGACCTTCAAACAAATAATTCTATTCAAAATAGATTGTTTGTTCATGATGACAATACTATTTCTGCTACTTGGACGATGAGCCCGGATATACAAACCGACTTTCCTAACAGAGGTACTGGTTACAATTACTTCGACGGTATATCATGGATGGATATGCCAGAATCTAGAATTGAAGAAGAACGTACAGGTTGGCCTTCTATTGCGGGTATAAATGGTGGCGAAATTGTGACAAGTCACGTTTATGAAGATCCAAATATTTTTACAAACATAGCTAGTAGAACCGAAAAGGGATCAGGCGAATGGTCGGAAAAATACCTTCCAAACACCGATGCTAATACAAATTACATAAATGTATGGCCAAGGATGAAAGTTGGTGGAGCTGATGGGCAAAGTGTTCACATCATTTCGCATACTTATGATATGACTGACTCTGCAGGAGTATCAACAGGTAATTTCATCACATACTCACGTTCTCAAAATGGAGGAGAGAATTTTGATATTATTGATCGTCTATTACCAGAAATAGGACCAGAATTTTACACTAACTTTGGTGCTGATACTTATGCTATGGACGTTAAAGGAAGTACCGTAGCTTTTGTACTTGGCGATGCTTGGACTGATGTTATTTTGATGAAATCTACAGACAACGGAACAACTTGGACTAAAACAATCGTGAAAGAACACCCGATTCCGATGTGGACGGACAGTATTACGGTAGACTCTTTGAATTACCCAGATTATAATGGTAGAATTGAAAGCACAGACCGCTCATTTAGCATTTCACTAGACAATGATGGAAACGCACATATTTTCTATGGAATAATGGAATACTCTAATTTTAACGACCCAAATGATGAAGAAGGA
>Ga0209533_1000501_pt1 | contig 37822 bp, 35 predicted proteins | sample COG_04_FD_184748 | JGI IMG/M metagenome (GOLD analysis project Ga0209533, IMG submission 184748) | Pelagic Microbial community sample from North Sea - COGITO 998_met_04 (SPAdes) (version 2) | ecosystem: Environmental > Aquatic > Marine > Neritic zone/Coastal water | place: Helgoland, sampling...
AAATGCTCAGAAAAGAATAAGAAGTAAGAGTAGAAAAGAGGGTCAATCTCCAACAGCTAAGTCTGCTAAAGAATAAACGCCCGTCGGTCTTTTTTTATCGGATCCCCAATATTTATCTTTTACAATACAGCAACGGTCTCTATTCATATCTGCGACACCAAATTTTAGTTTAGCATTTGGAATAATTCTATATATGTACCTTTCAATTCCATCAATTGATTCTGGGGCATCGTCGTGACCACAAAATATTAAAACATTTTTTTGTTTAGCTTCTGTTTGTCTCACACATTTGATGTCTTCCCTTCCAATTTCCACCATCAATTTTTTGATTTTATCTGTCTCTTGATTTGTTAAAGGCTCAAGTCTTAATAAACTTATCCTTTTCATAACAGATATTGCATTTGCATTAATCTTTTGTTTATTCAAAATTTGTGGGATAAACCTAACAATCCACATTTCCTTTTCCTTTGATGACTTAAAATTACTTATTATCTTATCAACTGGATATTTAGAGAGGATTGGTGGGCGCATAATTTATTCTATATCACACATAAAAAGTTTATTTTAACCTACTTTATTTATCTTAAGTCTAATAAAGATACATTGGTTTAAAAATTAGATTAAAATTAGGTCATGTTTTATATTGTTCTCAAATATATTATTACAGCAGGCTTAATTGTCCTTATATCAGAGCTGGCTAAGTTTTCAGATAAAATTGGTGCACTTACAAGTGCTTTACCTTTAGTCACAATCTGCGTGTTATTTTGGTTATTTTTTGAAAACCAATCAACTGAAAAAATAGCCAATCATTCTTACTATACTTTTTGGTATGTACTTCCAACACTTCCCATGTTTCTTCTTTTCCCATGGATTATTAAGAATTGGTCATTTTGGCCTGCCATAGTTTTGTCAATTGGATTCACAGTTATTTTATTTATTGTTTATGTTGCTGTTTTAAAAAAGTTTGGTATTGATTTATTGTAAGTTTGAATCAAATCTATTATTTTAAGTCTACTAGATTATGTTTTATTTATTAAAAATTGCTATAGCTCTTGTTGTCATTATTGGTGCAACAGAACTGAGTAAAAAAAATACAACCCTTGCGGCTATTCTTTTAGCAATGCCCATTATTTTTTTTGTATCTTTCACATTAATTTGGGAGGAATCAAAAGATCGATCACTGATCAGTGGACTTATACAAGAAACCACAATGTATATTTTGCCCGTTATCCCTTTTTTATTTTTATTTAGTTTCTTAGTGAAATCAGGCTTTAATTATTATTTAGCTCTTGCCATTGCAATCGCTGGAATAACAGTAGGTACCTTGTTAATGAAGAAGTTCTATTAAAAAAGGGACCTATTAAGTCCCTTTTATTATTCAAAATAAAAAATTCTTACTTACGTGATTTCCAGATTGAATATAATACCCATAAAGCTACAAGGCCAATAAGACCCTCACTTCCTAGCTGAGCTAATATTCCTGAAACATTTCCAATTACATCAGTTTGACCGATAAAAGGTACGTTTGAAGTACCCATCAAGATTTGAAGAACAATTGCAAGAGCCATAAGACTAACTACTGTTTCTGCAAGTCCGCCAGCCCACTTTCTAATAGTTGCTAATATATCCATTTCAATTTCTCCTGTAATTAAAAAATAAGTTTAAACTTTCATCTCTTTAAACTGAGTAAATTTTACCCTTATAAATCAAAAGAAATACAATATATAGTATTTTTTTTTAAAATTTCACTATATGATGTTTTTTTGGTATAAAATTGTAGGTTCACCAGTAAAGCATACAAATATTAATAATTTACTTATTAATTGTTACTTTCATGGAATAGTCTAAAGCGCCCAGACAGCAAATAATTAATTACAAATAAAAACACAATTAGAAATGACGCTATCTTCCAGTTGTTTTTTTTATGCTCCCAAAACTCTCTTTTAGCTTTATTCCTAACTTCAATATAAATATTTTTATATTCCATGCCTAACCTTTCTACTTCTTGTTGATCTGAATTTCCATTTGCTTCTAGCATTTGATCCGCTAAATTCTCTTTCATTTCTTTTTCATTTTCCGTAGCATACTTATCAAACATTTGCCATCCTTCCATATTTGATATCTGAAAATATTTGAAGGCATAAAATCCAGTAGCTGATATGATGGCTATGAAATAAAGATTCATAAATCTTTGTAAGTAAACTTTCATTTTTAGATTTTTTAACTATAAAATCTAATATTATCGATTATTTAATTTATTTTAAAGAAAAAAATTTTTAAAAATTAGTGCTTGCTTAATAAATTTTATTATTTATTATAAATCTGCTTTTCAAGATAAGAATAAGGTAAAAACTTCTAATTTTATAAATAGATAATATTTTTATGAAAATAACAATAGTTGGAACAGGTTACGTCGGATTGTCAAATTCAATGTTGCTTTCAAAAAATCATGATGTAACTGCTTTAGATATCAACCTAGAAAGAGTTAATTTATTAAATCAAGGTATATCCCCTATCGATGATGACAAAATTCAAGAGCACTTATCAGCGTTTCAAAAGAAATCAAATTTAAGCATTCATCATCAATCTTTTAAAGCAACTATTGATAAAGAATATGCTTATTCTGAAGCTGATTTTGTTATTATTGCAACACCTACTGACTATGATGCTGATACTAACCGCTTTAATACAAAATCGGTTGAATCAGTTATCAAAGATGTTATTTCAATCAATTCTAAGGCGACTATAGTTATTAAATCAACGGTTCCCGTTGGTTATACCGAGGATGTTAAAGAAAAATTCTCATATGATAATATTTTATTTTCACCAGAATTTCTTAGGGAAGGCAAAGCACTTTTTGATAATTTATACCCCTCTAGGATTATTGTTGGAGAGAAATCTGAGCGTGGCAGGCAATTTGCAAGTCTGTTAGAAGAAGGGGCTGAGAAAAAAAATATTGATGTGTTACTTATTAATAATACTGAGGCTGAAGCTGTAAAGTTATTTTCAAACAGCTATCTTGCTATGCGTGTTGCGTATTTTAATGAGTTGGATTCTTATGCTGAGTTAAACAATCTTAATGCAAAACAGATTATTGAAGGCGTAAGTTTAGAGCCTCGAATAGGTAATCATTACAATAATCCATCATTTGGTTATGGCGGTTACTGCTTTCCTAAAGATACTAAGCAACTTAAAGCTAACTTTGAAAACGTGCCTAGTAACCTAATTGGAGCTATTGTCGACTCTAATTCAACCCGAAAAGATGTTATTGCTAATTCAATTATTACTAAAAAACCCAAAGTGGTAGGAATTTTTAGACTTATAATGAAATCAGGTAGCGATAATTTTAGATCTTCTGCAATTCAAGCTGTGATAACAAGGCTTTTGACCCATAATATTGAAGTAATAGTTTTTGAACCTGGATTAAAAGAAAGTCGCTTTCTTGGATGTAAGGTTATTGAAAATTTAACTAAATTTAAAGAAATGAGCAGCCTGATTGTAACAAATCGTATGGCTCAAGAACTGGAAGAAGTTAAAGATAAGGTTTATACTAGAGATATATTCAAGTCAGATTAACAAGTTAGTTACTGCTCCTTGAAAATGAAATAATTTTATTCAAAATGGATGAAATTATATGTCCAAAGGAATATTCAAAAAGTTTAATCAATAAAATAATTATATGAAAAAACAAACAATCTCGATTATTATTCCAGTTTATAACGAGTCAGGTGTCCTGCATTCTTTCTATAATCGTCTGAGCTCTGTTACAAGTAAATTAAAAAAATACCATTGGGAATTTATTTTTGTGAACGATGGAAGTAGTGATAACTCCTTATTAGTTTTGCATGAACTAGCGCGACTAAGCCCAAAAAATAAAGTACTAGACTTATCTCGAAATTTTGGAAAAGAGATAGCACTAAGTGCTGGAGTAAATGAAACAGAATATGCAGACGCTATTATTTGTATTGATGCTGACTTGCAACATCCGCCTGAATTAATACCAAAGCTAATTGATAGTTGGAATAAAGGAATTGAGATTGTTGCCACGATTCGAACTAGCATTGAAAAACAACCTTTATTAAAACGTATAGGATCAAAACTATTTTATTGGCTCATGTCAAAAATATCTGGCGTAAAAATGAGAGCGCAAACTACTGATTTTCGACTTTATGATAAAAAAGTAATTCAAGTTTTTCGCAATGTTACTGAACGACAACGGATGTTTAGAGGAATTATGGACTGGATGGGTTTTAAGACAACTTATGTCCAATTTAAAGCAAATGCTCGTCAAGAAGGCGAGGCTGGATACTCTTATCTTAAACTTTGGCATCTAGCAATTAATAGTATTACCTCCTTCTCGCTATGGCCACTAAGAATTACAGGTCGCATTGGAGTATTGATTACTTTATCAAGTGGAGGATTGCTTTTATGGATGCTGTTTAATTATCTTATGGTCAGTAAAGCACTTTATTCTCCATTAGCATTTGTTGTTGTTGCCAATACTTTTTTAATTGGCTTGGTTTTAATGTCAATAGGTTTGGTCGCACTTTATGTAGGAAGTATTCATACAGAGGTGATTAATCGACCACTTTATATTGTCAGAGAACGACTTAATTTTTCAAATCCTTCCAAAAAAAATGATAATCGGTGAGAGAAAAAGTTAAGCATTTTTTTTTTAGTAAGTTAGTACAAGCTAGCAGCTGGCTTCTTGCTGGAGGTGTCGCGGGTGGTATTTTAGGTTATGTATTTCAAATAATTATGGGCCGTATGCTTAGCGTTGCAGAGTATGGAGCGCTGTCTTCAATAATGGCTATTTACGCAATCATGAGTACGCCATTTCAAACTATATTTATGATTGTTTCTAGAAGGGTATCGGTCTTAAAATCTCAGAAAAACATAGATAGTATAGCAAAACTTTTTTTTGTTTTAAATTACAAAGTTGCAGGAATATCTTTTATTTTAATTTTATTTTTTTGGTTCCTTCCCTTTATTAAAAAATATTTATTAATTGAAAATAGCTCTCAATTTTATTTATTAATAGGAATCTTAATATCTACAACCTTTTTTTCTATCAATAAGGCATATCTCCAAGGACTTCAATACTTTAAGTGGCTTTCAGCTAGTGGAGTTCTATCTAACTTGTTTAAGACAATTATCGCCATTATTTTTGTCTATTTTGGTTTTGGTGTCTCTGGCGCATTAGGCGGTGTTTTTATCTCAACACTAATTACTCTAGTTTTAACTTATTTCATCCTCCATCCAACACTAAATAAAAATAGTACTAGTTCTCCAAGTACAACAAGTTTTTTGTTTAAATCAGCATCTCTGGCAGTATTATTCGCAAATATCGCTTTTGCAACTATGACACAAATTGATATGGTACTAGTCAAATATTTTTTCTCTGAACAAGATGCCGGCCTTTATGCGGCAGCATCCATTTTAGGAAAGGCAGCAATGTATTTACCTGGTGGTGTAACAATGGCTTTATTTCCAATGGTTGCAGAAAACCATGCAAAGGGAACAAGTAGCTCAAATTTAATGTTTCAAGCTGTAAATATAACTGCTTTACTTAGCCTAATAGGAGCCTTATTTTATTATTTTTTTGCAGATTATATTATTTTATTCTTATATGGGGCTGATTATAAAGACGCCTCTATAATACTTAAATATTTTGGTTTTGCTATACTGCCAATGTCTTTAATAATGGTAGCAGAATATTTTTTGATAGCAATGGGCCGAGTACTGTTTGCTTATCTATTTATCCTAGTGGCCCCTTTGCAGGCTATTGCTATTTATTATTATCACGATACTTTACTTAATGTTGTTACAGTGTTGTTTGTAAGCGGAGCGGTATTGGTTTTAGTTGGATATGGATTATTATGGGGTGAATTTAAAACATGGAAAAAAAAGTAAGAAGTTATAATCAATTAAAACGAATCTTGGTTACAGGTGGTGCAGGATTCTTAGGTTCACACCTTTGCGGAAGATTGCTAAATGAAGGTCATGAAGTAATTTGTTTAGATAATTTTTTTACCGGCACCAAAAGTAATATCGCTCATTTAATAAACAATAATCGTTTTGAGGTTTTACGTCACGATGTTATTTTCCCGATTTATATAGAAATCGATGAGATTTATAATCTAGCATGCCCCGCCTCACCAATTCATTATCAGCATAATCCAATTGGAACATTCAAAACAGGGGTAATAGGTGCAATGAATATGCTTGGTTTAGCAAAAAGAACAGGCGCTAAAATTATGCAAGCCTCTACAAGTGAGGTTTATGGAGATCCAGAAGTTCATCCTCAACCAGAGAGCTACTGGGGCAAAGTAAATCCAAACGGCATTCGCTCTTGTTACGATGAGAGTAAGCGCAGCGCAGAAACTTTATTTTTTGATTACGAAAGACAGCATGGTATCAATATTAAAGTAGCAAGAATCTTCAATACTTATGGGCCAAATATGCATCCTAATGATGGCAGAGTTGTGTCTAATTTTATTATTCAAGCATTAACAAATAAACCAATAACAGTATATGGAGATGGCACTCAAACGCGATCATTTTGTTATGTTGATGATTTAATTGAGGCTTTTATAAAGCTTATGGATTCTCCAGATAATTTTTCAGGGCCAGTTAATACTGGAAATCCTGTAGAATTTTCTATATTAGAATTAGCAAAAAAAGTGATAAAAATGACAGGCTCAAAGTCAATAATAGATTTACAACCCCTGCCCCAAGATGATCCGACACAGCGCCAACCAGATATAACCTTAGCAAAAGAAAAATTAAATTGGCGTCCTCAAATTAACTTAGAAATTGGGTTGCAAAAAACTATTGAGTATTTTAAGAAAATAATTTAAAGTCCTGTCGATGAATACTTATCCACTTGAAAATATTGAACACCTATCTAAGCATACCTTTAAAATTAGGATAAAGCGTCCAAATATCGAAATAATATCGGGGCAATGCTTTAATATTGGTCTACCAGGATTGCAAATTAATAGAGAGTATTCTATATATTCTGCTGCTGACTCAAATTATTTAGATTTTTTAATTCGTGCTGTTGAAGGCGGTCGAGTTAGTACAGCACTCCAACAAATAAAACCGGGTGATTTAATTGAAGTTGATGGTGCCTATGGAGATTTCTGCCTTAAAGATCCATTGAATAAAGATTTGGAGTATTTATTCATTGCAACTGGTACCGGAATCGCACCTTTTCACTCTTTTGTAACAACTTGGCCAACTATTAATTACAAATTGCTTCACGGAGTAAGATATATGGAAGAATGTTATCATGCAAATGTATATAAAAAAGGTTCTTATATTCCTTGTATTTCTAAGCCTGCTGATGGAAGCAGAGGAATAAGAGTAACAGATTATCTCTCTGAAAATATATTACCCTCTAATATACAAATTTATATTTGTGGAAATAGAAATATGATTATAGATACTTTTGAAATTCTTCATAAAAAAGGGATTTCAAGCGATAATATAATTACAGAAGTATTTTTTTAAATTATATTGGCTTTAAATATGAAGATAGCAATTTCCTACCCACCTATTATTAATGATCATGGTCAAAAGGCTATGGTATCTCAAAATCGTAATGTTCAGTTTTTCAAAGAGCCCACTTATTTATTACCTGTAACTTATGCTCAAGCAGCATCAGATTTAAAACAAATGGGTTATGAAGTTTATTGGGATGATGGAAATGCCCAGCTTAAATCTTTTGATAAGTGGCTTAAGGACTTAATATACGAAAACCCTAAAATTGTTGTATTTGAAAGCACGACGCCAGTAATGAAGTTTTATTGGCAAACAGTTGATAAAGTTAAAAAAGCATTGCCTAACTGTATTGTAATTATGACAGGCTATCATTCTATGCGTATGCCCGAAGAGACTATGCATGAATGTGCTGCTGATATTGTTTTAAGAAGTAGTAATGTTGATTTTGGACTGCACCGCCTTGTTCCTTATATTGATAAGAACGAAAATTGGCGAAGTGAATATCTTGGTGAAGGTTTGCTTATTCGTATGGATAATGGAGAATTAAGGTCAACTGGAGAATTTAGACAAGTTGAGCCTCTTGATAATGTTCCATTGGTTGATAGAGACCTTGTTCGTTGGAAAGATTATGCTTATGAAAATGGTAACTTCCTTCAAACACCTGGAACATACGCATCAAGTGTTATTAGGGATTGCATGTTTGGCAAATGCACCTTTTGTCGATACAACGGTCCAGATTTGACTTTTTCTATGATGTCTGTTGAGCGAAGTTTAGATGAGTATGAACGCTTAATTAATGAACATGGTGTAAAAGAAATTTTTGATGATTCTGGGGTTTGGTATCGAGGCAAAGAGGCTCGGCAGTTTGCTCAAGGCATTATTGATAGAGGGCTGCACAAAAAAGGTTGTTACTTTGGTATTAATACTCGCTTCGAATACCTTGATGAAGAGACCATAAAGCTAATGGGCAAAGCAAACTTTAGATTTATTTTGTTGGGATATGAAGCGGCTGACAATGTTACCCTAATAAAACTTAACAAAGGCTATCAATTACAGCACGTAGATAGCTGCTTAAAATGGATGACAAAGTATGGAATGCACCCTCACTTGACTATTATGGTGGGGTACTATTGGCAGACTCAAAAGCAACTAGATAATACTGTGTCTGAAGTAAAGCGTCTTATGTTTAGTGGTTTAGCTCGTACACTACAAGTTACATTATGCACACCACTTGACTATACCCCTTATCATAAAGAATGCATAAAAGAAGGCGTGCTCTTAACGGATGACTATAATGATTTTGATATGAGTAAACTTATCGTAAAAACACCTATACCACATGATCAATACTATAAAGCTGTAAGACAGATGTACTCAATTGCATTTCATCCAAAATTTATCCTAAGACAATTACTTTTCTTAACAAGCTTTAAAAAGAAAGACTGGCAATTTTTATTTACATATAGTGTTCGCGCTATTCGCCGAGTCCGTCAGCATATCTTTAATTTAACTCGTAACGAAAAAAGTAAGGGAAATAAAACCGTCTCAGTAAAAAATTAGTTTGAAGTTCTCAATAATCATCCCCGTTAAGTCAATTAATAACTACGTAAAAGAAACAGTGACTTATATACAAGCACTTACTTCTTTTGAATGGGAGCTTTTCGTTATTACAAATAATATGGAAAATAACGATTGGCACAATGATAAACGAATTACAATTTTTGAATCTGGTAAAGTGGGTCCAGCCGAAAAACGAGATCTTGGAGCACAAAAAGCAACAAATGAGATATTGGTTTTTTTGGACGATGACTCTTATCCAGAACCAAATATTTTAGAGGTTGCGAGTAAAATTTTTAAAGACACTTCTGTAATTGCAGTAGGTGGACCAGGTATAACCCCTCCAAGTGATAACTTTTGGCAAAGAGTATCCGGAGCAGTATTTTTAAGTAAATTTACAGGCGGTTCACCAGAAAGATACATCCCACAAGGAAAATCTAGAGAAATAGATGATTGGCCATCTGTAAACTTAATGGTGAGGAAGAATGTATTTTTATCAGTAGGTGGATTTAATTCAAAATACTGGCCAGGTGAGGATACGATGCTTTGTTTAAAGCTTAAAAAAACTGGAAGTAAATTAATTTATGAGCCAAAGATGATTGTATGGCATCATCGAAGAGCTGGGCTTAAATCACACTTAAAGCAGATAGGTGCATATGGTTTACATAGGGGGTTCTTTGCTAAAACATATCCAGATACCTCCTTTAAATTTAAATATTTTCTTCCTTCTGCTTTTACACTATTTTGCATATTATCTTTATTTTTTTTATTACTTCCTAACTTAATTCAAAATACAATTATTTTAGGATGGTTTGTATATTTAATTAGTTTAGTTTTGGGTGGGCTAGAAATATCAAAACATGAGAGAGCTTCAGTAACAATAGTTTCAATATTTTTTATATTACCAACTCATTTTTATTATGGAATAAATTTTATTTATGGCTTTTTATTTAAACAAGAATTGGTCAGCGTATTACGTTAAAAGATGACCAAATTATCTCCTTTAATATCAGTTGTTATAACAACAAAAAATGAAGAAAAAAATATAGAGAATTGCTTAATATCTATTCAAAAGCAAACTTACAAAAATATTGAAATTATTGTTGTTGATAATAATTCCTCAGATAAGACTAAACAAATATCAAAGAAATATACTAAGAATGTATATAACAAAGGTCCCGAACGGAGTGCTCAAAGAAACTATGCGGTATTAATGAGTAATGGTGAATATATTTTACAACTAGACGCTGATCAAATTTTAAAAAAAAGAGTTGTAGAAGCGTGCGTAAATAAGGTGGAAGAGTTTAAAAGCAATAGTATGTTCAAGAATTATAAAGACATTGCATTACATATTCCTGAAGTAATCATAGGAGACAGTTTTTTAAATAAAGTTAGGAATTACGAAAAAGAATTTTACAACAATACAGTAATTGATTGCTCAAGATTTATACCAAAAAAAATATTTGAAGAGGTTGGTGGATATGATCTTCGCATGACTGGTCCCGAAGATTGGGATTTAGATAATAAAATAAGGCAATTTTGCTATATATCTTCTATTAGTGAACCATTTTTACATAATGAAGAAGATATCTCTTTAGTTAAGCTTATTAAAAAGAAAAATTATTATGCGAATGGGATGAGCTTTTTCATAGAAAAATGGAAGAATAATATATACACAAAAAAAAGATTAGGGTTTTATTATCGTTATTTTTATATTTTTATAGAAAATGGAAAATGGAAGAAAATTTTCAAAAATCCATTCCTATTTATATTTATGTACAGCATCAGAATTTTGATAGGCTTTATTTTTATTCTTAATAAACTTCGGTAAGGTAATTATGAAAGTATTTATAACTGGTGCTACTGGGTTTATTGGTAGAAATTTGTTAAGAAAACTCAGTTCTAAGTTTGACATTACTTATGCCTTAACAAGACAAAAGAGATATTCAACCATTTTAGATAAAAAAATAAAATATCTCATCGGCGATCTACAAAATATTAATGAATTTATGAGAGAAATAGAAAGTGTAGATTATTTTATTCATTGTGGGGCTGAGCTAAATTCAAAAAAAAGTAACTTAGACTTAATAAATATAGAATCCACAAAAAAAATAATAAAAATATTGAAGAAAAAAAGTAATATTAAGTTCGTTTTTTTTAGTTCTTCTACTGTTTTAAAGAAAACATATAAGACAAGTTACTCTAATAGTAAAAAAGAAATTGATGCATATATTATATCGAACTTAAGTAATTATTTAATCATCAGGCCAACTTGGGTAATTGGTAAAGGCAGCAAAAGCTTTATAAACTTTCTAAATCACCTTAAAAAATTTCCATTTGTGCCCATAATTGGAAGTGGTAAAACTAAAATTGCGCCAATTTATTTGAATGATCTTGTTAGCTTTATAATGCATCTAATTGATAATGATTGTAGAGGGATATTCTACGCATCATCTCAAAAAAAGGTTTCATATAAAGAATTTATTATTTTCACACTTAAGGCCCTAAATCTTGATAAAAAAACTATTAGCTTGCCCATTTGGCTTTGTATAGCTTTGTCAAAATATACAAGTTTTTTATCAAAGGATGCTTTAAGTGATTTTTTAGAGGAAGTATATTTACCAGAAAATAGTTTATGTACTTTTAACAAATTCTCATTAGACTATAAACAATCAATAAAAAAAATAATTGATACAAAGGAAAAATGAAAAAAATAAGATTTTCAATAGTTGGTACTGGAGCAATTTCTGAAAGCGCACATATACCAAGTTTATTAGCTATTCCTGAGGCTATTATAGATAACATATGTGATATAGATAATGAGAAGCTCAACTATACTTCAAATAAATTTTCAATAAGTAAAAAATTTAGTGATTATAAGGATGCAATAAATAGTGACATAGATGCTGTAATAATAGCGACAGATGCACCCGCTCATGCAGAAATTGCATTATATGCTATTAAAAAAAATATTCCTGTTTTTATGGAGAAGCCCATAACAGTTTCCGTGGAAGATGCAAAAAATGTTTATTTGGCAAGCAAGAAAAAAAATATTTTAGTTATGGTGGGCTATCAATTAAGACATATGGCTAATCATAAAAAAATAAAACAATATGTTGATAATGAAGAAATTGGTAATATATATAATTTACACATTAGAGCTGAAACACTTGTAATAAAGCCAGACGAAACACTATTAATTGATTATGGAACACACTTTTTTGATCTAGTTAGATTTTATGTTGATAAAAAAATAAATAGTGTTTACTGTGATTTTATAAGCAATGAAAATCAGGAACAAATTGGAGCCTCAACAGTTATTAAATTTCAAAATTGTAATTATCAAGTTGTTGTTGAAACTTATTGGGTCCCCGATTTTAATTGGAGCGATGTTGATAGAAGTGTGACATTTTTAGGGGAGCATGGAAAAATGTCAACAAAAATGAGTATCCCTGAGATTACGTTGTTAAAAACGAAATCTATACGAGATAAAAAAATTGGGCCTCGAACTTTCATGCCAAAGGAAGCGAGTAATGTATATATGTCAATGGGTGATTATGCGTATCAAAAACAGCTAGAAATTTTTATTGATGCTTTAATAAACAATAAAAATGTCTCCTCAGATGCGTATTCAGGATTAATGGCTTTAAAGATAGCAAATGCAGCACTCAATTCAGCAAAAAATAACACAGTGATAAAAGACATTGAAGATGATATCTAATTATATTTCTACAGTTAATTCAAACTATGAAAATTTAATCCAAAAATCATTAGAGGATATATTGAACTCCGAAGTAATTGGTAAAAAAAGTAGAGTAGTGGTGTTGGTTGATTTTTCTGCTGGACATAGATCTTTAGAATCTGGTGTTATGGTTGATCCAAATTTAATCTTTAATATCATCGACAAGATAAATAAAAAATTTAATCCTAAAAATGTTTATATTGGAGCAAGTGAAAATAATTTTGATTTAAATGATTTATTTGAACGACTTGGATACTATTCCTATGCAAAACTAAATAGAAACGTTGAGATTATTAATTTTTCAAAGACTGAAGAAGTTAAATATTTAAATGAAAGTAATAAAAGTGTATTAAAAATTGCATCTATACCAGAGCTTTTAGCCTTATCAGATTATGTTGTTTTATTTTCTACTTTAAAAAGAAATGTATATGAAAGGTATAGTGGTTGTTCATATAGCTTAGCTAATTTTTTACTAAATCCATCTTTTAAAGAAGATGCTTTAGCTTTTAGCAAAGATACTATCTATGATTTGTATGAATATGCAAAACCTGGTTTAAGCATTCTTGACGCAAGATATTCATTAGAGAAACTTGGGCCAATACAAGGCGATGTAAAAAAAACAGATTTTATTTTGATAGGAACCAATCCATTAATTGTAGATAAACATGCCTGTAACATTATTGGCGAAAAAATAGAAAAAGTAATACATTTAAAAAAACTTATTAAAAAATATAAATTACCTGAAGTAGAGAATAAGAATTTTGTAACTTTAAAAAATATTAATAGAGTAGAATATTTTTTCTTTAGAGTTTCTAAATTATTTAAAAAGATAAAGCTATATATGCGGAATATAAGTACATTGTTTTACTTAGCAACTTTGGCTATAGTATCAATTGGAGGAAGAGACTTGTTAGCTGGAAGATGGATGTCATTCTCTGGGTATTATAAAATTATAAAAACTATTTTATTCAAGTTAGAAGAAGATGGAAACTTACTTGAATGGAAAATAACAATCAACAAACACGTCAAAGAAGAAACTTTATCATAACTTCTCTAATATTTTAATAATAGGATTAAGCTAAGTTTATATGTGTGCAATTTCGGGATTAATAACTAAAAAAGCTTGGCGCTTAGAAGTAATTAAGTCTATGTGTGAAATCCAAAAACATAGAGGCCCTGATTATCAAGGAATCTATGATGATTCTCTCAACAATATCTCTTTAGGACATCAAAGACTAAGTATTATTGATACATCCAATTTGGGTTCACAACCAATGCAATCAGAAGATAAAAGATATGTAATTACATTTAATGGGGAAATTTATAACTATATAGAGTTAAAAAAAGAGCTGGAACGTTTTGGCTATATATTTTTATCAAATTCAGATACAGAAGTACTTTTAAAGGCCTGGATTCACTGGGGAGAGTCTTGTTTGGACAAATTAACAGGCATGTATGTTTTTTCAGTATATGATAAGCAAAAATTAACAATTACTATTATTAGAGATAAAATTGGTGAAAAGCCACTTTATTACTTACACACACAAAATACATTTGCATTTGCCTCTGAGTTTAAGGCCATCATGCTTCTCAATGGAAAAGAAGGGAAATTTAATTTTGATTTAAATTTTACCTCAGATTTTTTTGGACTTATGTGGAATCCTCATTCAGACGGTACACTTTTATCAGAAGTAAAAAGACTAGAGCCCTCTACAATTTTAAAATATGATGTTCGTTCTAAAAATATTGAATTAAAGAAATATTGGGATCTTAAAGTTGATCCAGATATCTCAAATTTGCCTTATTTTGAAGCTGTCGAAAGATACAGGGAATTATTCGAAGAGAGTGTAAAGTTAAGACTTAGATCAGATGTGCCAGTTGGAGTAATGTTATCAGGAGGTCTTGATTCTAGTGCTATAGCTGCTTTTGCGAGTAACCATATACAGAACCTTCATACCTATACTCTTGTATTTGATAATAAGAATAGTGAAGGAAAATATGCTAAAGAAGTAGCAAAGCATTTAGGTACAAGACATGAAGAATTACATATTGATACTAAGAATATTTTCGATCGAATTATTAAGTCGATAGGTCATTATGATGATTTATCAACAATAGACGGCGGTCTAATTTCAACTAAAATGATGAGTGATATACTTAAAAAAAATGGAGCTAAAGTTGTATTGCTTGGTGAAGGTTCTGATGAAATAAATGCTGGGTATGGTAAGTTTTCCCTCTCAAAACGTCCATTTAATTGGCTTCCAGCTATCCTGAGAGACTCGCTATTTTATTATGCAATGAGTAGATACTCAATTTTTTGGAAAGGTTATATAAAAAATTCTATTTTATCTCATAGGATGATAGATCATCATGAAAAAAATTTATTGAGACAATATACTGGCTATGATATTAAACATCAATTACCTAATCACTTGTTAATGAAGGTAGATAGAGCTACCATGGCTTCTTCTATAGAGGCTAGAGTTCCTTTTTTAGATCCTGAATTAGTAAGTTTTGCTTATAGTTTGCCAGCTGAGTATAAATTACATGGAAAGTGGTTCACCCCCTGGAAAAATAATGAAAAGTATATTTTAAGAGACGTTGCAAGACCATATTTACCAAAAAACATTATAGACCGGAAGAAATTTGGAATGATGTTACCTATTAATGATGTATTAAAATTAAACTTAAATTATATGCAAGATGTATTAATGTCTAGTGATAGTCAAATTTATCAAATTTATGATAAGAAATTTATTGAAAAAATGTTAAGGAAAAGCAAACAAAGTTATAACAATTCTCAATATAGCTGGTTTTTGTGGAAGGCAACTATTTTTTCATTATGGTGCCAACATTTTAGGCTATCTAATTAATGCATAAGCATGATATAGATTTTTTAATTTTTTTACACCGGTATCGTTTTGAAAATAAAATAAAAAAAGGTGGCTTTGATAGAGTAATTGAAGAATTAGTCAAAAATAATAAAAATATTGTGTCTTTTGAAAATGATCTATACACAGACAATAGTTACCTAACTTTTTTGACCAGATATATAATAAATGATAATAATACAGAAAAGATCAAAAAGTGTTATTTTTTAAAAAAACTTCCTTCAACCTTTGTTTGGATGAGCGAAATTTTTATAAATGTGAAAAAAGTTTATAAAAATATTAAATCTGCAAAAATAATTATTGGGGTAGATCCTTTAAGTTTTATTTCTGGTTTTTTTGTACGAAAGTTTTTCTTTAAAAGTGCTAGCCTATACTTTCATGCAATTGATTTTACCGAGAAAAGATTTAGTAATCGAATTACCAATTACTTTTATGGAGCAATTTTTAAGTTTGCATTAATTAATGCTGATAAAGTGACAGTTGTTTCTATGAAAATGATAAAGCGATTTAATCAAATTCATAAAAGTAATAAGTATTTATTTTTACCTAATTCGCCATCTTATGAAAGCATCCCAGTTTCTCAAATTTGTAAAAAACAACCAAGGTCGATTGTGTTCAGTGGCGCTTTATACTATGGTATAAATTACAAATTAATAGTTAATGCACTAAAAATTATAAATAAAACCTTCGAAAAGGACTTCATTTTTCACGTTATTGGAAATGGAGATATGTTTGATGAATTTAATAGCTTAATAAAGTCTGCTGGCTTAAGCAAAAAAACTAAATTCCATGGCTTTTGTGAGCACACTAGTGCAATTGAAATAATGAAAACATGTAAGATTGGTATAACTTATTATTCAGGAGAAGCAAATTTTAATGAATATGGTGATTCTATTAAATTAAGAGAATATGCTGCATGTGGACTGCCATCTGTAAGCGACAGTTTGACTTCAACATCTTTAGAAGGTTTTAATATGGGCTCCTGTATACTTGTTAAATCCTCTGTAGAAATGGCAAATGCAATAACAAAATATTTTGATGATGATTTATTTTATAAAAAATCATATGTTTCAGCATTAAAGTGGGCGAAAATTTGCGATAAAAAGCCAATGGTAGAAAAGTACTTTTTAAATACTTAAAGGTAGTTTTTAGTGAAAATAAGTTTAAATAATCCGCTTACCCAACATTTAATATTTTTTTTATTTGTCTTTACTTCAGCAATTTTGTTTGCCGAGATATTTTTTTACTATGGGTTGATTATTCCTGAAGAACATACTTTCGTTGACTACTCAGAATCTGTTACAAATTTATTTAACATGTTTAATGATCAATTTAATACTGGTTATTATCCAATGCCTTGGGATACATTATCGGCATTTCCTCAGGGAGCTGTTTCACAGGCTTATAGTTATTTTGATGCAGAATTAATTAATATTCAAAAAGCTAATTTTTATTGCAATTATTTTTTATTGCTATTTTCTGCATATATTTTTATTTTTTATATAACTAAAAGCTCATGGTATGCATTCATTGGATGCCTTATTTTATTAAGTAGTACTTTATTTTTAAAAGCCTCGATTATGTACTCACCGAGAGTTAGTCATTTTGTTTTATTCGCAGCTGGTTTTGTAGTTTTTACTGAATATTTAAAAACTTCAAAGAAAAGTTTAATTATTTATTGGATTCTTGTAACATTATTTAGTTGGTCTGTATCAATGAATCCAGCTAATGCTTTATCTGCATATTTACTTATGACAGTATCGTCAATTACTTATCTAAAATATCAACTCAAGGTTGATATTAACAAAAAAATATTTTTCAATGGTAGTTTTTTATTAATAATTTCCCTTGTAATATTTTTACCTGCATTTTTTATTTATTACAATACTTATATTATTGGTTTGTCAGCTAATAGTGGGAGTGTTTTGAATTCTTTAACAACAATTAATATTCTTGATGTATTGCTTTTTCATGGTGCGTGGTGGGAGAATAAGGGTTATGGAGATGTTAGTTACTTCTTACCGTTTAACGATCTTAATAGTATTAGCAGAAATATATTATTTATTTTTATTATGTTTATTGTTTCGATTGGTCTATTAATCGACTCTAAAGTTCGAATATTAGTATCGATATCGATAATTTCACTTACTTTATTATTACTAATAACTTTATTTCCTTTCTTATTGGAGCTTGATTTTATTAGAAAAATATTTATTCCATTTAGAGAGCCATGGGCAAAATTTAATCAAGGGTATATACTTTTTTTCACAGCAGCTATTGTTACTTCATTACTTGTAATTGAAAATAAAATTAAGAGCAAATCAAATTATTTTTTACCATGGAGAATATTTATATTAATAATTGTTTGCTATTTATCTTACCCAATAATTTCTAATGAATATTTGCAAGATAAACAATCACCAAACTTTTTTTCTGAAGATAAAATAACTTCAATGCAAATGGCCAATCAATTTGCTTTAGATAACGATATTAATTGTGTATTGATAGATGAAACCCAAGGATATAGAAATAATAAGTTAAATAAAATAGCTGACTTACTTTTTAATGATCTCATTATTATCTCTGAAAGTATGTATGAAAGATTTGGAGGAAATAAATTAGATAGCTTGATTAACGAAGAGTGCTCTGAGAAATTACTTTTAGTCTCAACAAGACCAGTTTATATTTTGAATCATTATTACAATGATTTGAATTTATTGTTTAAAAAGAATTCTGCGAAAATAAATATTGGTATTTTTTCTTTTAGGCGTAATTAGATAAATATTTCAAAACAAAAATGACTAAATCATATCACCAAAAAAAGAAGAATATAGAAAGATCTAATCTTAAACAGGTTAGTAGCTTGTATGGTGGCCAACAATTATTTATTGAAAAAATTGTAGATAAATTCTCCTTCAGCTTAGCAAAGCTGATATATCTTTATACTAATACTTCTGCAAATCAACTTAGCATTCTTAGATTATTTATTGTTATGATTTCTGGAATATTTGTTCTTCAAGATGAATATCTTTACAGAATAATTGGTTTGTTTCTATTAATTGTTGCAACAGTGATCGATTTTACAGATGGAAAATTAGCTAAACTCAGTAAAAATAAGACCAAGCTAGGTCGCTTTTTAGAGGATTTTGGAGATTTTTTTACAACGTTCTATTCTTTAGTATGTTTAACTATATATGCAAATAATAATTTAGATTATGTTCATGATTATTTCTTTATTCTTGTCATAGCATCAAATTTATTTTTATTGAAGTTAAGCGCAATTTTTGAGAATATTTATAGTGAAAGTAAATTCAAAAAGAATAGTAATGCTAATTTTGGTTTTGAGTTTAAAAATACAATAAATAAAATTTTTATTAATATTGTTTATCCTAAAGCTCAACCATATTCATTATTTTTTACCATCAGATATCTATTTTTATTTGGGCTGTTATTTGACAAGGTTTTAATTTGTTTATTTATGATAATGTTTTTTTCCTTTTTTAGAACTTTTGTTATGATTTATGTTTATGTAAGATCCTTATCAGAAAACCATGAAATTGCCCGAAATCTAAAACGTATTTATTGATTTTAGATTTTTTTATTAATTTTTTTTATAAGAAATTCCTTATTATATTTAAATGAATACTGGATACTCTAAAGCAAGTACATTGAATTTTGTTAAAGACAAATTATCAATATTCGTTGTACCTAAATTTATTTTTTTTAATTGTTATTTATATAAAAAAGAAGATTATTTTGAAAAGTTTAAGGATAGTTTATTAGGCTTCCGAACAAAGTTGATTATTCGATCTTCTGCGGAAGATGAGGATGGTAATTTAACCTCATCGGCAGGAGAATATGATTCTATAGCAAATGTTCCACTTAAAAATAAAAAACTAATTAATGAGTCGATCCATAAGGTAATAGCTAGTTATACAAAAAAACGTTCATTATTGCCTAATGATGAAGTAATGATTCAAGAAATGGTTATAAATTCGCAAATGAGTGGGGTTTTATTTACTCATGATTTAAACACGGGTGCACCATATTATGTTGTAAATTATGATGATCGATCTGGTCGTACTGATTCAGTTACGTCAGGTATAGGTGAATACTCAAATCGTACTTTATATATTCATCGTAATTCAATAAATAAAATCCGTTCAGGTCGATTTAAAAAGTTGTTATTTGCTGTTCAAGAGTTAGAGTTAGTAATGCAGAGTCAATTTCTTGATATTGAATTTGCATTTGATGACAACTTAAATCCATACTTATTTCAAGTGAGAACAATTACTACTAAATCAAATTGGAATAGGTTAATTGCTAAGAAAGTAGACATAACACTTAAGGGTGTTCAAAAATTTGTTTCTGGGCATCTAAAAAAAATAGACGATATTTACGGTGAGACAACTATTTTAGGACAAATGCCTGATTGGAATCCCGTTGAAATGATTGGCAGGGTACCACGTATCTTGGCTTCTTCAATGTACCAAACACTTATTACAAATAATGCTTGGAGTATAGCAAGAAGTAACATGGGTTATACAGTCCCTACAGGTCAGCCATTAATGTTAAATTTGGCATGTCAACCTTTTATTGATACTCGATTAAGTTTTCATTCTTTTTTACCTGCAACAGTATCATCACAAATAGCACAAAAAGTTGTAAATAAGTGGTTAAATAATCTTAAAAAATCTCCTGAGCTTCACGATAAAGTTGAATTTGAAGTTGCAATAACTACATTTAGTTTTGATATTGACGAAAAAATAAAGCAATTGATTGGGAACACTTTAACAAAAAAAGAAAAAAAAGATTTCAAGTTGGCGCATTTGGAACAAACAAGAAAGCTTATTAAAGGAGAGGGCCCTGGATCAATATCAGAAGCACTTTTAAAAGTAAATATACTGAATGATAAACATAAGACCATTAAGAAAACATCAGATGTATCATCTTTATTTAGAATGATTTCAGAATGTGTCGAGTACGGTACTATTCCATTTTCAATTTTAGCTAGACACGGCTTTATTGCTAAGACCATTCTTGTATCACTTTGTAATATTGGGATTATTACAAATGATGAAGTTAACGAATTTCAACGCTCTATAGATACAGTTGCAAGCAATCTAGTCGATGATATTAGTTTGTTAAAATTGGGTAAATTAAGTAATGAAGAATTTATGGCACTTTATGGTCATCTTAGACCAGGAACTTACGATATCATGTCACAGCGATATGACCAGATGAATGATCTATACAAAAGTTCTTCTCCAGGCAAAGTATTAAAAAAAATAAAACCGTTTCAATTTTCAAAAAAACAGCAAGATCAAATAAATAAAATTCTTAAACATAATGGTTTTAAGGATTTTAATGCAGATAGTCTAATCAATTACATACGAGAGGCTATAGTTGGTCGAGAGTATGGTAAATTTGTTTTTACGCGTTCTGTAAGTGATATATTAGAATTAATTGCGAATTTTGCTCAGACAATAGGCTTAAGTAGAGAAGAAATATCTCATGTTCCCCTTGACTCAATTTTAGCAACCTTTAAAAGTAGCTCTGAAAGTAATATTGAAGAATACTTAAGATATATCTCTGGAATAGAGTCTGAGAAACATAAAGTGGGTATTTCTATAAGGTTACCAATGCTTATAACTTGTGAAGAAGATGTTCATATCGTTCCCTTTCAAGTTAGTTACCCTAACTTCATTACTAATAAAAAAGTAACGGCGAATTGTATTGTTCTTAAAACAGATGTCGACAAATCCTCTCTGAAGAATAAAATAGTACTTATCGAAGGTGCTGACCCGGGTTTCGATTGGATTTTCTCACAAAAGATAGCGGGTTTAATTACTAAATATGGTGGAGTAAATTCACATATGGCTATACGTTGCGCAGAATTTGGTATACCGGCAGCAATTGGTTGTGGAGAGCAGCGTTTTGAAATGCTTCTTAAGTCAAGTGAGGTTAGCCTTGATTGTGCGGCATCTATCATTAACCCATTGGCGAACTAAACTATGGTTATTTGGTTAATTGGTCTTTCTGGTTCTGGTAAATCAACATTAGCAAATAAAATCGTTAAAGAAGCAAATAAAATAGAACATAATACAATCCTATTAGATGGTGATGTGGTCCGAGAAGTTTTTGGTAATGATCTTGGATATTCATTAGAGGATCGCTTAAAAAATGCTGAAAGATTTTGTCAATTAGGAAAATTTTTAGATAGTCAGGGATTTAATGTTGTAGCAGCTATTTTATCTTTATTTCCTGAGAATAGAGATTGGAATAGAAGAAATATAAAAAATTACTATGAAGTTTTTATTGATACACCCCTTGATGTATTAATTGAAAGAGATTCAAAAGGCATTTATGCTAGGTTTAATAAAGGGGAGATATCTGAAGTTGCAGGCATGGATATCCATTTCCAAATACCGGAGAAAGCCGATTTGGTTATTAAAAACAATGTTTCTCGTGATTCATTACTAAAACATGCTTCTCAAATAATAAAGAAACTTCATCACTCAAAATGAAAGAGTATGAATATACGAAAATTAATCGTATGGACCATCCTCATAACTATATGTATTCCCCTTATCAAGGGGAAAAATTTATTAATTCATACTTTAAAGATCGAATTAAATATTTTAAAAACTATATTCAAAAAAGGGAACAAAAGTATAAATATAAAATAGATTTTTTAGTACTTTCAGATGGAACATTTTTTTTGAAAAAATTTCTAGATAAAGAGTTTTCAGATAAGTTTGACGAATCTTTAAAAGGACTAGTTGATTGGGATAATTGTCTTGAGATAGAGGGCTATATTAGAAACACTACTAATAATATAGTCAATTTATCATCTCTTGACATCAAAGATATTATAAAAACTGAGGTTTTACTATACGCAATATTGAATACACAATTGAAAGGAAAAGATAATAAAATAGTAAAGTTTTGGCTCGATATTTTAATTAAAAGATTTGAAGTTACGAAAAAAATTTATGAAGAATATGGTTCAAACTTTTCTAAAGGTAGAGGAAGAGATAATAATATTGTTCTCTACTTTATGTTCTCATTATGTTTGAGTATATTTTATTGTTCTACCAAAAATATAAAATATTTAAGTACACTTTTAAAAATAACAGATTTAATATGCTCCATAGAAGAAAAAACCCTTAATCAAAATTTTCCATTAGTATGTTTTGGCCTTATTCTGTTAGTGGAACTATTAACTATTAAATCTCTATCACAAAAAATTAAAGAGGTAAATTTTGAATTTGCATAATATTGGAATGCTAGCAGCAGACACTTCACGAAGTAAGATGTATCTTAAAGAGCTAATTAAAAAAAAATTATTGCCTCACTATGTATTGCTTCTTTTGAATCCAAACCATGAATTACTCCCCGGACAGACAAAGAATCATAGTGAAAATGAAATTATAAAACTATTAAAAAATTTAAATATTAAATATGATATCTCATATAATTCTAATATAAATGATGACTATGTTATTGATATGATAACAAAAAGACCCGAGGAAATATTCATATTCTCTGGCTACGGAGGTATTTTACTGAAGGATAAAATTTTGGACTGTGGGAAGCGTTTTCTTCACATACACGGAGGTTATCTCCCAGACTATAAAGGAAGTACAACAAATTACTATAGCTTAATAAAGGATAATTCAATTGGAGCGAGTGCAATTTTTTTGACAAAAGAGATAGATTCTGGGCCTATTTTAATAAGAAGAAAATTTTCTCCGCCCATTGATCGTAGAGAAATTGATCACAAATATGATTCTGAAGCTAGAGTAAAGGTTTTAATAGAATGTCTTCAAAACTTTATAAAATCTGGACAGTGGGAATATAAATTAAATAATAATATTGGTGGTGAAACTTACTATATTATTCACCCTGTATTAAAACATCTATCAATATTAGGAAATGGTGCGTTAATTTGAGAATAACCTACAGAAATCATGATATAAAAGATTACTGGACTTCTCGTTGGAATGACATTCCTGTTGACAATCCAATGCAAAATACTAATGTCTATCCATTAAAATATTCTGAAAAAATAATAAAAAATCGTCGTGGTAAAATTTTAGAGGCTGGATGTGGTGCTGGAAGAATTCAACGTTTCTACCATAATCAAGGACTAGATATTGTTGGAATTGACTTTATTAAAATAGCCATTGAAAAGTTAAAAAAAATAGACCCCACTCTTGAAGTTGAATTTGGTGATATAACAAATCTTCGATTTGAATCCGAATCATTTAAATATATTTTAGCATTTGGGCTTTTTCATAATCTTGAGCATGGATTAGAAAAGGGAATTAATGAAACATATCGCATTTTGGAGAGAGGTGGTGCAGTATGTGCATCATTTCGCTCGGATAACGTTGGAACAAAAATTACTGATTGGTTAACAAGCCGTAAGATAAGAAAAAAAAATAATTTAACAACTCCTGTTTTTCATAAAATGAATCTTACTCGATCTGAATTGAAACAAATATTTGAAAAATCAGGATTTAGTGTTGATTCAATTGAGGCTGTTGAAAATATGCCTATACTATATAGATTTCCTTTTTTCCGCTCATCCAGCCATAAAAAATTTGATGAGAATATTGCAAGAGAAGAGGGCTATCAATTAGGATGGTTTGGTCAGTTACTTCAAAATTTCTTGATGGGTTTTTTTCCGAATCAATTTTGTAATGTATATGTTTTAATTGCAAATAAACTTTAAAAAATGACTAAGAAAAAAATAATAGGAGTAACCCAAAGAGTTGATTTTGTATCGCCTCATGATGAGTATCGAGATGCCCTAGACCAAAGACTTATTAATTGGGTCAGTCAAGCAGGCTGCATAGCTGTGCCTATTCCAAACACATTATTTGATAAATCTTTACCGGAAAATACTCAACCCTTACTTGAAACCTGGTTAAATGTTATAAATATTGATGCGGTTATTCTATCTGGTGGAAATGATATTGGTGACATTAAACATAGAGATTTAACAGAGAAATATTTGTTATCGTGGTCAGAAAAGCATAAAAATCCAGTATTAGGAATTTGTAGAGGAATGCAAATGATGGGCACTTATGCTGGTGAAAAATTGGTAGCGGTAAATGGGCATGTTAAAACTTGCCATAAATTAAATTTAAAGATTGGTAATAACTCGCTGCTTCCTTTCAGTGTTAATAGCTATCACAATTTTGCATTAAACAATTGTCCTAATTCATATCAAATACTTGCTAAGTCAGATGACAATAGTATAGAAGCTATAAAACATAAAAAACTCCCATGGGAGGGGTGGATGTGGCATCCAGAGAGAGATGAAAGGTTTCTTGAAATTCATCATGAAAGATTTAAGGAGTTGATCAATATTGAAATTTGAACAATCCTAAATAATTTTATTAAGCAGAAGATACATAGTTGAAAAATAGACAGCTAAAGGTGATTTTACTGGTCGCAGGGGAAGGCAAGAGACTTCGTCCTTATACCTCAGATCGGCCAAAATGTATGGTTGAAATTGACGGTTTTAGTCTCCTTAGTAGGCAGCTGGAAGTTCTTAAGGCTGAAGGACTTGATAACATAATTATGATTGGTGGATATAAAGCCAATATGTTAAAAAAGTATGGATTTAGGATAAAGATAAATTCTAGATATTTTGAAACTAACATGGTTTGGTCACTTTTTTCAGCTGAAGAAGAGCTAGAGGGAGATATTATTGTGAGCTATGGAGATATTGTCTACTCAAGAAAAATTTTACAATCATTATTAGGTTCTAGCGCTGATATTGCAGTAACTATTGATAAAGATTGGGAAGGTTACTGGAGGCAAAGGAATGAAGACCCCCTAAAAGATGCAGAAACACTAAAGTTATGTAAAGATGGAACAATTAGTGAAATTGGGCAAAAGCCCAAATCATTAAATGAAATAGATGGGCAATACATGGGATTGATAAAGTTATCCTCTAAGGGTGTTAACCTATTAAAAAAATTATTTCATGATTCAGTTAATAAAGGTGATTTACGTGGTAAAAATGTGGAGAGCTCCTATATGACAGATTTGTTGCAAGGAATAATAGATTCTGGGCAACCTATTGAATCAGTTCCTATAAACGGTGGATGGGTTGAGGTTGATACTGTAAAAGATAAAAATGCAATAGTCACGCTTGAAAGATTAAAAAAAATTAAGGATAGTCATGAAATTTAATAGTGGCAAGCTAAAAGATAAAAAGGCCGTGATTGGGATAATAGGCTTAGGCTATGTTGGTTTACCATTATTAATTAGATATTCTGAGGTTGGATATAAGGTAATAGGTTTTGATGTAGACAAAAAAAAAGTTGATAACATTAATAATGGTAAAAGTTATATTGCCCATATAGATTCAAAAAAAATACAAAAGTCTATTGACCAAGAATCTTTTGCTGTAAATGATTATTCTAAAATAGAAAAAGTTGATGCAATTATTCTTTGCGTTCCGACCCCATTAAGTATTCATAATGAACCTGATTTAAGTTTTATAATTAAAACAGTAGATTCCATTATCCCTTATATTAAAAAAGGACAATTAATCTCTTTAGAAAGCACCACATACCCAGGAACAACAGAAGAAGAATTACTTCCAAGGATTGAGTCAACAGGACTTATAGTTGGTACTGATATATTTTTAGTTTATTCTCCTGAAAGAGAAGATCCTGGTAATAAAAACTTTTCAACAAATACAACCCCAAAGGTCATAGGAGGTAGTACCAAAAATTGTCTTGCGGCCGGCATATCTCTTTACTCTCCAGTAATTAACGATATTGTTCCAGTTAGCAGCACCCACACAGCTGAAATGACTAAGTTATTAGAAAATATTCATCGAGCTGTAAATATTGGTTTAGTTAATGAGATGAAAATTGTAGCGGATAAAATGGGTATTGATATACATGAAGTTATTAGAGCGGCCTCAACAAAACCTTTTGGTTTCACCCCCTACTATCCTGGGCCGGGTTTGGGTGGTCATTGTATACCTATTGATCCATTTTATCTTACATGGAAAGCCAAGGAGTTTAATATAAATACCCAGTTTATTGAATTAGCTGGAGAGATTAATACTAGTATGCCAAAGTGGGTTGTATCTAAAGTAATAGACGCATTAAATTGTAAGGAAAAATCATTAAAAAATTCAAAAATATTAGTTTTAGGAATTGCTTATAAGAAAAATGTAGATGATATGAGAGAATCTCCTGCGGTAGTTCTAATGGAGCTATTAAAAGAAAAAGGGGCTATTCTGGACTATAGCGATCCTTACATTCCAATATTTCCAAAAATTAGAAATCATTTCTTTAGTCTTGAGAGTATCAAATTAACACCTACTAACATCCGCGCTTATGATTTATTACTTTTAGCTACCAATCATGATTCATTTAATTATAAGCTTATTCAGAAGAATGCTAAATTAATTGTTGATACAAGAGGAGTATATACTAAGGAATATCCTAATTTGGTGAAAGCATGATATTAAAAAAAGATAACCTTCTTGTTATTTTTTTCATTTTTCTTTTATCATTGCTTTCAGTTTTAAAATACTGGTCATTGCATTCTTCTCTCGCTGACCTTGGGTTTTTAACAAGAAGTATGCAAGCAATTGAGCTTGGTGGCTTTCAAGAATTATTTAGTGTTCATGCTAAACCGCTTCTAATATTTTACTATGGATTATATAGTCTACTAGACCCTCCTTTATTCAACGTAGTTGTTCTTTGTTTTCAAGCTATTTTTCTGGCTATGCCTGCCTATTATCTTTTAAAAAAATTTGGTCGTTTGACTGTATTGGCCTACATATTGTTTTTTCCTCTTTGGTTTAATGCTTTATTTGATTTTCATTTAGATCACTTATCAGTCCCGCTTCTATTGACTTTTTTTTTATTTGCTCATTCAGGCCGAATAGGATTTGCATTTATTTTTGCTATTACCTTAGCATTGGTAAAAGAACCTTTTGCACTTCAAACAGGAATGTGTGGAATATATTTGCTTGCTATAAACTTGAAAAGTGGGCTAAATTTAAAACTCTATCTTTATAGCTTTGGTTTAATTATTTTTGGTTTTGGTTATTTTTTTGTTATAAATCAATTAATAATACCGTTATATTCAAATGAGATAGATTTTTCTATTGGTTTGCAATCTGAAGCTTTCGCCTATCTTGGGGCGAATTTTGGTGAAGCAATACTTTATCTTTTTACCAATCCTTTGCAAATAATCGTTGATATTTTATATACCCCTGGAAAGATTATCTACCTTGTTGCTTTATTCGGCGCGCTTGGGTTTATTTCATTGCTGAAGCCTGCTCCATTACTCATTGCATTGCCTATTTTAGCAATTTCTTTACTTTCACAAAATGAGAGTTACTATGGCCTTGGCCATCATTATACTGCCGGATTAATTGCGCCTATGATTTTTTCATTTATAGGTGGTCTCCCAAAGGCAAATTATTTTTGGAATAGAGCTGGCTTAGTATGGTATAGACTGACGAGGCTTACATTACCAATTCCATGTTTTAAACTATTTTTGGTTATGTGGTTAATTCTCGCTCATATTGCACTTGCTCCATCACCAATTGGTCGTTTATTTTGGTCAGATAAAATTTGGGCTTATAGTTATAAAGCATATATTCCTTCTAAACGAGACACAATGATTAAAGAAGCAATTACAAAGTTTATTCCCACAGATTCAGATGTAGTTACATCTGTTCAAAATAATATAAATTGGTGGCCATTGTTACAAAGACATCATTTTTTTCTCTTTCCACAAGGGGTATCCGAGGCACAAAGAGCTCCATTTTTTGAAAAAAAACTATGGATAACAAAAGTATCGTGGAGACCTTTAACGGCAGATTTTGTAGTACTAGACTTGAAGCGCCCTTGGTTTTTAGTAGATAAAGGGTGTAATTGGCTGTATGGTAAATGTGAAGACAAAAAAAATGCAAAAGAGTATCTGAGATGGGTTGATAAGACACGTAAGTTAATGGAGATTGTTTTTGAAAAAGATGGATTTATAATCTTAAAAAAAAGAGATGAGAAGTAAATGTTATATCTCTTAAATTATTATATTTCTAAAGTTGATTCTATGCATAAATTATATAAAGTTTTTAAAAAATGATTGGTATTTCTAAAGAACGAAGCTTATGTTTGTTTTTATCACTACTTTTTATTGTGTTAATGAATAGTAAGGCAATTGCTGAACCTACTTTGACTATTAGTGGATTGCTTGAGGATGAGAATGGTTTAATTGAAGTTACAAAAGAAATAAGAAGGGGAAATTCAAAAATAAAAATTGATGATTATTACAATTACGAATTAACAGCTGATGTATCCTTCAAATCTCAAAAACAAAAAACACTATTTGAGGAGTTAGAATTTAAAATAAATGATAATCTGGATGTTGCTCAAAACCAAAAAATCATATTTTTTAATAAAAACTATAGCAATGAACAAAATAATTTTCGAATTGATTATTTACCAAATTTACAAATCCCCCAAGATAATTATCATAGTCAAAGCCAAGCAACATTAATTAACTATAATGAATTATGGGTGGATTATCAGGATCTTACTAACTTTAACTCCACTCAATTTAAAATACTTTTAAAGCTTGAAACAGGGCTTAATTCAAGGAGCTCTTCAGAAAAATTATATTATCTTATTAAATCTGATTCAAAAGTTGATAAATGGATAGAGTCTAGTTTACCTAACTTATTCAAGTGGACTCAGAAAGAGAATATCTCAAAAAAAACTTGGCAATCAAAAAACTTCAGCTACCTATTTAAGCGTACATTTGGCTTAAAAGATAATAATTATTGGTATTACAAACAAGTCGATAAGAATGTTCTGCTGCAGCGAAGATTTGATAGAGCATTATCTAGTAATGAGGCTTTTGATCTAGTGCTTGATACAGATACTAAATTTGAGCTTTTGAATCTTAGGCTTGATACTAATGACGGTGAAGTAATTGTTAATTGGAACTCCATACCTAAGACTTTTATTTCGGCTGATGATGGTAGCCTTAGAGTAAGAATCTTTTTAAATCAACTTGAAAAGCAATACGGAGAAGGTTTTTTAAAGGAAATGCTAATATTTCTTCCTGGTAATGTAGACGAAATACTTAATAATAGACCTTCGCTTTCAATTCAATGGTTGGATATTACATTTTCAGGTAAGACTGAAGACCAAATTTCTGAAAAATCTCAATTAGACCAAAAATTGAGTACTGAAATTAACAGCAAAGAAAACCCTGATGTATTTATCGCTAAAAGTCGTATTGTAGACTTTGGCAATAGCTCTAAAAGATTAATACTAGACTTACACGAAGTATTTCGTGAAATAAACGTTAATGCTGATATAACTTCATTGAGAATGGAACTAAATCCTAGTCTTACTGAACAGCCAGGTGGGATTGAACTTTCAAAAGTACGCTTAGTTTCTAACCATAAATATAGAGCCCCTAGTATCAATTTAATGGGAAGAGAACTTATGAAGCTCTGGGGAGTAAATTTAGATCCTGTTGCTAATAACTCTGAGTCGAATCTATGGCCTGTATTCATGAAATATAAAAACATAGAAGAAGGAATTACACCTATTAATATTGACCTTCAAAATCAATGGGTTGACTATAATTGGGAAATTGGAAAAGCGATTGCCGAAGGATCTTATTTATACATTGGTGGAAAAGATGTTGAAGATAAGAAAGTCTATATAAAAGTTACTCCGTACACTATTAATGGAACAATTTTAGGGAGTTGGTTCTTAAGGCTCAACGAGTCAGTACAATTAAATAATTTTAAAGGTAATGATAAGAGAATTGATTATATTAGAGTTAGAGTCTATTTAGAGCCTTCATCTGATATTGAGAAATTCTCAAAAAAAGACGAAACACAAATTTTAAAAGGCAGCCAAGAATCAATAACTGAGCTAGCTCTCTTTAAAATTGATAATTTGTCTTTTAATGAGATTTTGGATGCCAAATTACCATTCAAAAAAGAAACCTACCTAAATCTAGAAATAGAAGAAAAGTCACCAGATATTATTATCAACAAAACACAAGATGGTGCTTCAGTATTTAATATCTTTGATAATGAGGCATTAAATAGTGACTTAATATTTAATACTACAATTAATGAAAACAATAGTTCAGGAGATAGATCTATAGTTGTTGGCTATAAGGTGCCATTTTATTTTAATGTTGACAATAAATGTTGGATAGAAATGACTTCTTTTGGGGATGGAAAAAAGATACGAAACGAACTCTGTTTGGACGATGTTTCTGGTGAGAAAAGCATTCCTCTGTCTGATTGGGTTAACAAAATTGAATGGAGGGTTAAACGCCCAAATATGAGTAATAATTTAAGTAAAGAAACATTTTCTTTATCTATAAGGTTAGTCAATAAAACTACTTCTATTAAAAATCAACTATTAAGCCAACCAATATTAGCTTTTGATAATCAAAATTTACTGCCTGTTCAATCAACATTTAATAAGTACAAAGGTGTGTTAAATTTTGATCCTAAAATCATTAATGCTGAAAATTTCATTGATGATATTAATATCGTTACACATCCTTTATTGATGATAGATAAAATAAATTTTAAAAGATGGAAGCCGTTTACTTTGAAACAATGGCAGGAGATAAATAACAATGACGTACTTAGAAATTGGAGTAAATTAAATTGGATACAATCATTAAAGTATTTATCCATAATAATTGCACTTTGGTGGTTTATTGCTAGTGGATGGTTTATTAGGACATTTCAATCTTTGGTAGCGTTATTTTTATTGTTATGGAATTTTCCAACTAGAACACTAAGTAAGTTTGATATTAAAATTGGATGTAAAGTTGCCCTTTGCTGGTGGTCTACAATTGCTTTGTCACTCTATGCAGGTGGCTTCTTATATGGCGAAAACTATTACTTTACTTTTGCTGGTATGGCAGTAGTAATGTCATGGCGATCGTTATTAGAGATTTATAAGCCTAATTTCAAGTCATGTTGGCCCGCCCTTAGCAAGAGAGTTTACTGTGGTGCAGGAACAATATATTTCTTTGGATTTATAGCCTTCCTCATAGTAATCACTGTATTACTGATACTTAGATTAGAATTAATTGCCGAAAAATTAGCTGTGATTGGTTATTACATGTTGTTAGTTGGTTTGGCTTTAGAAATGACAGCTCTAAAAAAAGATAAGCCTAAAATTAATCCAAAAAATATTATTGATAAGTGAATATAAATACTACCTCTGATTCTTGGAGAACAAACCTAGGCTATCAGTCAGTTTCGACACTTTACGTTGCTTTACTAGGTTTTTTACTCTCAGTAATTTTAGCAAGAGAACTAGGAGTAGAAAATTTTGGTAAATATAGCTATATCTTAAGCTTGGCAGGTATATTTGTAATTATTCAAGATGGTGGCTACAAAACTATCATCTTGCGTGAGAGTGTAGATAGCTTTAATAAATCATTGTTATCTTCTGCAGTTTTTCATGTCATATCCATTACTATTCTTGGGATTTTAGTAATATTTCTGTTTCAACCACATTACTGGTTAGGAATATTGACTGCAGTTATTTGTATGGGACTAGTGGTTCTTACTAGTTTTGTATCTAGCCTTCTTAAAGGTAGGGGAGACTTTAAGTCTGACGCCATATGGAAAATAGTAATCCGTAGCTTAACTGCTTTTGCTATTTTATGTGTGTTGTTCTTTTTTGAAAACAGTTCAGTAACTTCTTTGTTCGTTGCTTGGAGTGTGGCCTTATTGATAGTCCTAATTTGGCCTTTTGTAAAGGGGTTTTTAAGGTGCCCGAGTTTTAAAATTAAAGGAGATCTATTTAGAGCTAGCATAGTTTTTCTAACTATTGATATTGCAACCATATTTTATTTTCGAAGTGATATTGTAATGTTGGAGTATTTTGGAAAAATAAGTAGCGATGTGGGCCAGTACTCAGCAGCTTATCGAATACTTGAAGGAGTTATACTTTTGGCAACACCAGTGGCTCAAATTGCATTCAGGTCATTACGACTAAGGCAGGGGCAAAAAGAATTTTATTCCTTATTAGGCTTGTTAGTTTTGTTGATGCTACTAGTTTCACTTATTATTTCATTGATGGGAGTATTCTTGGGCAAAGATTTTATGCTCCTTGTGTTTGGTGAGCAATACCATTTCGCAGGAGAACTATTACCATTGTTATTGTTTGCTATGCTATTTATACTCCCGAATTATATTTTGACACAAGGAACAATTGCTCTTGATAAAGAAATAAGTTATGCGAAGATTGTTGTTCTTGTGGCTTTCTTAAATATTGTATTGAATTTATGGCTGATTCCTGATTTCGGAGCAATTGGAGCTGCAGGGGCAACAATTTTTTCAGAAGGAATTCTTTTTTTAGGTCTAGGTTGGGTGATATGGCGTGAATGGATCGGAGTAAAAAATGCGAATTGGAGTTGATATAAGATCGCTTTCTGAACCAATTTCTGGGATTGGTCGATATACATTAAACCTTTTAGAATTAATGGTATTAGATGAATCTCATGAATGGGTTCTTTATTCTCACCAACCAATTGTATATGGTCAGTGGAACTTAAAAAATGTTTCTGTTCGAACTTTGTCGTTTCCAAAATGGATTATAGGTCATTATTTACCTTGGTCTCAGTTTATTTTGCCTTTCTGGACAAAACAGGACAATATAGATATTTTTTGGTCACCTGCACACCGACTACCTATTTTTTTATCAAAATCAATTGCAAGTGTCGTTACTATTCATGACCTTGTATGGAAACATGCGCCAGAAACAATGCGTCCTTTTGGTAAATTTCTAGATTCTAGTTTCATGCCAAAATCAGTGAAAATTGCTGATAAGGTGATTGCCGTTTCTAAGTCAACTGCCAAAGACTTATATATTGAAGTCCCTGAATCAAAACAAAAAACCATAATTATTTATGAAGCTGGATCATTAGCTTTTAAGCAGCTAATCAAAAATGACAATAGTATTAAAAAATATTTATTATTTGTCGGTACTTTAGAACCTAGAAAAAATCTTGCCCGTTTATTAGAAGCTTATTCATTGCTTCCTCTCTCTATCAAAGAAGAATACTCTTTTTTTATTGTGGGGGGAAAAGGTTGGGGTAAAGATGATATTAAGAGTATTGTTAAAAATTTTAATATTAAAAAGTATGTCAAAATTTTGGGGTATTTATCTGATAAGGATTTAGCGAATACCTATCAAAAGGCTTCTCTATTTGTGATGCCATCTTTATACGAAGGGTTTGGGTTACCTCTCCTTGAAGCAATGAGTTTTGGAGTTCCTGTAGTAACATCTAATCTATCCTCAATGCCTGAAATAGTTGGTAACGCTGCTGTATTAGCTGATCCTTATAGCGTAGATTCAATTAAAGAAGGTATTAAAAAAGTTCTAACTGATAAACAACTAAGATTTTTGCTATCAAGTGCAGGTCTTAAACAATCAAAACATTTTAATTGGAAGAAAGCTGCCAAAAAAACATTACATGTTTTTGCGGATGCACTATCTAGTAAGCAAGGTAGGAATTTTTAATATGCGCGTACTGCATGTGACACAAACTTATTATCCAGATACTAGAGGAGGTATCGAGGAAGTAATTAGACAAATAGCAATTAATACGAAAAGTTTGGGTGTCGAGACGAGAATATTTGCCTTAAGTAGAAATCCAATACCATCAATTATTGAAATTGATGGAGTAAAAATTTATCGCGCCTCATTAACGGCTAAAATTGCATCCTGTGGTATGTCTATAACAGCCTTGAAAAAATTTAAAGATTTAGCGAATTGGGCTCAAATTATTAATTTTCATTTTCCATGGCCATTTATGGACTTATTAAGCTTGATAACAAACAGCAGTTCAAAAATGGTTGTGACCTATCATTCCGATGTAGTAAGTCAAAAAAGATTGTTAGTTCTATACAAACCTCTAATGAAGCACTTTCTTAATAACGCAGATATAATTGTAGCAACTTCAAATAATTATGTTAATTCAAGCAATAATCTCCAAAAGTACAAAGAAAAAGTAAAGACTATAGCGATTGGCATCAACAAAAAAAGCTATTCCTTACCTACCAAAGAAGAGTTAGTAAAAATTAAAAATCTTGTTGGTAAAGATTTCTTTTTATTTTTAGGATCAATGAGAAAATATAAGGGTTTAAATTTTTTATTAAATGCATTAAAAGATACAAACCTTAAATGTGTTGTTGCTGGATCTGGACCTGAGTTAAAAAAATTAAAAAAATTAGCAAAAAATTTAAAACTTAAAAATATTACTTTTTTAGGTAGAGTTAGTGATTCTGAAAAAGCTAGTCTTATAGAGCTTTGTCGTGCAGTCGTACTGCCTTCACATTTAAGGTCTGAAGCTTTTGGAGTTGCATTGCTAGAAGGTGCAATGTATAAAAAACCACTTATATCTACTGAGTTGGGCACAGGTACTAACTACGTAAATATTGATGGAGAGACGGGTTTGGTTGTTCCTGCTGCTGATGCAGACACACTGAGAAAGGCTATGTTGTTGTTAGACGGTGATAAAGATTTATCAAAAAACATGGGTCAAGCTGCTTTTAGAAGATATAATAAATTGTTTAAAGGATCTTTAATGGGTGTTCAATACTGTAAAATTTATAGGTCGTTAATGGCGAATAAAAATGGTTAGTTTACTTATTTTTCTTTCTACAGTATTTATTATAGTAATTATATCCATTAAAACATTATCACCTTTTGCTAAACAACTTAATTTAATTGATCTCCCCAACCATAGAAAACCACATAAAGGTAGGGTACCTCTGATTGGTGGAATTTCTATGTTTATAGGCTTTATTTTTGGAGTACTTTTTTTAGCAAGTAATTATAATCAAATTTATTCTCTCATCTCATCTTCCTTTATTATGTTATTGATTGGCATAATAGATGATAGAAATCCAGTTACATTTTTTCCTAAATTATTTTTTCAAGTGATACTGGCATTATCAGTTGTAACTATTTTTAACATTGAATTAAAATCACTTGGTAATTTAATGGGAAATGGAGATATATTATTAGGTAAATCAGCAATAGTTTTTACTGTATTTGCAATTATAGGAGGCATCAATTCATTCAATGTAATGGACGGTATTGATGGCTTAGCTAGTGGGTTAGCAATGATTATATTCGGTTCTATATTTTTTTTGGCTAGTATTGAATCAAATGTCAGTATCCTTAACCTATCTTTGGTTTATTTAATTATTTTATTGCCTTTCTTTATTTTTAATTTAACAAAAAAAAATAAGGTTTTTATGGGGGATGCTGGTACATTATTCATTGGTTTAGGCATTGTCTGGATATTAATTATTTCATCTCAAGAAGACCATAATATATTATCACCTGTAACTGCATTATGGATTTATGCTCTGCCATTGATGGATAGTGTAACAACGGTAATCCTTCGTTTAATTAAAAGAAAATCGCCTTTCCTTCCAGATCTTAACCACATCCACCACCAGCTTAGAAAACGATATGACATAAGTGATCTAAACATTTTAATTATTTTGTTATTTAGTTCGATTTTACTATCAATAATTGGGGTATTAGGCCAATTATATTCTGTTCCAGAATGGATAATGTTTAATAGTTTCTTAATTTTATATTTAGTATATTTGTTATTTTCTATAAATAATCACAAGTACTTATAATAAAGAATGTAATATTAATTCCTTTCTAATCTATTTTAATATTAAATATTTCAAAAATTTTTTAATAAGTTAATGTTATTATTAGTTATTTTAAAAGATAAAAGAGGTTAAATATGGATTGTGGATGCGGTAGAAGCCCAAATGGTAAATGCATTGGTTGGCATGACCTTTCTAAAGAAGAATACCTAGAAAAACTTAAGGAGTATGAAAAAAATAAAAAAGTTGAAAGTTAGTTTTAAACCCTAAAGCTTTTGCATAGACTATTCAACTGTAACTGATTTTGCTAGGTTTCTTGGTTTATCTACATCTGTTCCTTTTCTTAAAGCGACATGATAAGAAAGTAATTGGACTGGAATAGTATGGATTATAGGAGATAGTATTCCCATATGTCTAGGTGCTCTGATTACCTTAATTCCTTTTGTCTCTAAGAAATGACTATCAGAATCAGCAAATACAAATAATATTCCCCCTCTCGCTTTTACTTCTTGCATATTAGATTTTACTTTTTCTAACAAGGAATCATTAGGCGCTATAACTACAACAGGCATATTTTTGTCTACTAAAGCTAATGGGCCATGTTTCAACTCACCGGCAGGATAAGCTTCCGCATGTATATATGAAATTTCTTTTAATTTCAACGATCCTTCTAGGGCGATTGGATAGTGAACGCCCCTACCTAAAAATAAGGCATTCTCTTTATTTGAGAAATGATTTGCCCACTGTTTAATTTGTGGCTCTAAATTTAATGCAGTTTGAATTCCGCCCACGAGCTCCCTTAAGTCATTTAGATATTTTGTTTCTAATTTTCTAGTAATAAGTTTTTTATTTTTAGCTAAGGTAATCGTTAAAATAAATAAGGATACGAGTTGTGTAGTAAAAGCTTTCGTTGAGGCAACACCAATTTCAATACCTGCTCGTGTATAAAAAGTTAGCTTTGATGCTCTCGCTATTGCACTTTCTTGAACATTACATATTGCTAATGTTTTTTTATGCCCCATCTTCTTAGCATGTTTTAACGCTTCAATTGTATCTAAGGTTTCTCCTGACTGTGAGATGCTTATAACTAATTGATTTTTATTTGGGACTGTATTTCGATATCGATATTCACTTGATATTTCTACAGAAGTTTGAATTTTCGCAACATCCTCTAGCCAATACTTAGCAGTAAGCCCAGCGTAATAACTTGTACCTGCAGCAAGAATGAGAATGCTATTTACATCCTTTAAAACATTTTTTGCATTTTTACCAAATAACGCATTATCAAACTTATTGTTGTCTATAACGGCTTCGATTGTATCCCCAATTGCTCTGGGTTGTTCGTAAATTTCTTTTTGCATGAAATGATCGTGAGGGCCTAAATCCATAGAAGATGTTTTAAACTTGCTCTCATTAACTTTTCTTTTAACTTTT